>JACCDG011324631.1_pt1 | contig 24248 bp, 22 predicted proteins | sample 7442471 | NCBI WGS metagenome assembly JACCDG01 (sample SAMN15323444, study PRJNA562643) | freshwater metagenome | isolation source: river surface water | place: USA:Blue River Watershed | collected 2017-08-17 | reverse complement strand
ATGACCACGCGGGCGCTGGTGTCCACCTGGTTGCCTTGCAGGTGCTGCACGATGAACTCTTCGCCAAACTTGTAGCTGTTGTAGGGGCTGGCGTATTGGTCAAACTCTTTTTTGGTCTGGCGGCCCAGGTTGCCCCGGTCCACCAAAAACAGCACGCGCCGCGCACCGCCAAACTTGATCAGGCGGTAGATGAAGCTGATGGCGGTGAAGGTCTTGCCGCTGCCGGTGGCCATCTGGATGAGGGCCTTTGGCTTGTTGGCCGCCAGGCTTTTCTCAAGGTTTTGCACCGCCTTGATTTGCGCGGGCCACAGCTGGTAGTTGGCCCCGCCCTGCCCCCATTGGGTGACCAGCTCGGGCATATCGCGCATGCGGGCCAAAAAGGTGGACGGCGCTTCGTTGGCCGCTTGCGGGCCAGCTGCCGGTGGCAAGAATTGCAGCCACTGCGCCAGCAGCTCGGGCCGGTAGAACGCGAATACCCGGCGCGAACGGGGTTGCGGGTCTAACCCGTTGGTGAACTGCGTCTCCACTCCGGTGGACTCGAACAGAAACGGCAAAGGCCTGCGCCAGGCGGGTAAGGCGGCGGGCAGGCCCTGGGCGTAGCGCTCGGACTGAACTTCAACGCCTTTGAGGGTGACGCCTTCTTTTTTGGCTTCGATCACACCGCAGGCTTTGCCGTTCACATAGAGCAGGTAGTCGGCAAAGCCGTGGCCGGGGTTGAGCGGAAATTCGCGAATCGCCACGCCCTGTGCCGCATGGAGATTGACCTGGTCGAGGTTACAAACATGCCAGCCTGCGGCTTGCAAGAGTTGGTCAATCTGGACTCGGGCGCGGGCTTCGGGGGTCATTCCGGTCGTGAATCTTCGTTTTTAGAACTATGCATCTATTCTAGGGTGTTGCCTGCGCAAAACGGGCACTTCTTTCTTTGTGCGACAATCACAACCGTTGCCGCCACCAGTTGCCGCAACATCAGCGTTCTGCTGGGGCCTGACCCGAAATCCTTTCGCGGTGACATGCCCACTCCCTTGAGACCGATTGGCTCCAACTGGCCGTTGCACATGCAACGATTTGGCCGATCACCTGCGCCTGTGTGGCGCTCCTTTCATGAACTTTGAAGAACTGAACCTGGCCCCGGCCATTGTGCAAGCCGTGCGTGAGCAAGGCTACGAAACCCCTACCCCCATTCAGGCCCAGGCCATTCCCGCTGTGCTGGTTGGCCACGACCTGCTCGCTGGCGCCCAGACGGGCACCGGCAAGACCGCAGCCTTCACCCTGCCCGTGCTGCACAAGCTCAGCCAGAGTGAGCCCGGCAAGAACCGCTTCGGCGGTAAGGCTATCCGCGCCTTGGTCCTCACCCCCACCCGCGAACTCGCCGCCCAGGTGGAAGAGTCCGTGCGTGACTACGGCAAATACCTCAAGCTTGACTCCACCGTGATCTTCGGTGGCGTGGGCATGAACCCGCAAATCAACCGCATCAAAAAAGGTGTGGACATCCTGGTGGCCACCCCTGGCCGCCTGCTGGACCTGCAGGGCCAAGGCCACATGGACCTGTCCACCGTTGAAATCCTGATCCTAGACGAAGCCGACCGCATGCTGGACATGGGCTTCATCCACGACGTCAAAAAGGTGCTGGCCCTGGTGCCGCAGGACAAGCAAAGCCTGCTGTTCTCGGCCACCTTCAGCGACGAGATTCGCGAGCTGGCCAATGGCCTGCTCAAGGATCCGCAAAGCATCCAGGTCACACCGCGCAACACCACGGTGCAGCGCATCACGCAGGTGATCCACCCCGTGGGCCGTGCCCGCAAGAAAGAGGCGCTGCTGCACATCATCCAGCAGCACAACTGGAGCCAGGTGCTGGTCTTTACCCGCACCAAGTTTGGCGCCAACAACGTGGCCGACTACCTGACCAAAAACGGCGTCAAGGCCATGGCCCTGCACGGCAACAAGAGCCAAAGCGCCCGCACCCAGGCGCTGGCCGGCTTCAAGAGCGGTGACATTCGCGCTCTGGTGGCCACCGACATTGCCGCACGCGGTATCGACATTGAAGAGTTGCCACACGTGGTCAACTACGAGATCCCCAACATCTCGGAAGACTATGTGCACCGCATTGGCCGCACCGGCCGCGCAGGCAACAGTGGCGAAGCCGTCAACCTGGTCTGCATGGACGAAGAAGGCTTCATGATGGAAATCGAGCGCTTCACCAAGCAGCAGATTCCTGTTCAATTGCTCGAAGGCTTTGGACCCGCTCCCGACGAGCGGGCCGAACCCATCGCCATGGGTCGTCAGACCCTGTGGGGTGGCGCTGGCAAGCCGCCCAGCCGCGATGTGATGGCCGCAGCGGCCAAGGCTGCGCGTCAGGAGATGATGGGCCGCATTCGCGAAAACAAGGCCAAGCAAGGCGATCGCCAGCCCCGCGGTGAGCGTGGGGATGGCCAAGGCGGCCAGGATGGCGAAGGCCAGCAAACTCGCGGGCCGCGTCCTGCACGCAACGGTAACCAGCCTTCACGCCGCCATGGCGATGGGCAAGCCCACCGCCAGGACCGTCCGCAACATGCCCGTGGTCCCCGCCCTGAAGGTCAGGGGGGTCAAGGCGGCCAGCGCCGTGAGCGTGATGCCAATCGCGATCAAAACCGCGACCGTCGCCCACGTGATGGTGACGAACTGCCCCGCCACATCGACCCGCTCAAGACCACGCAGTTTGCACGCCTGGACTTGCCCAACCGCAAGCCCGTCAAGACCGGCGGCCAACCCGACCCGACACGCACCAGCATCGACAGCCTGGCTGCCGGTGGCAAGCGCCACGGGGGTGGTGGCTATGGCGGTGGTGGCGGCAACCGTAGCGGTGGCAACCGTGGCGGCAGCCGTTTCCGCTAAGCGTTGACGAAGGTCGGCATCACCGGCCTGGTTTCACAAGCCCGCTCCTGCAGCGGGCTTTGTTTTTTCAGCCCCGCACAAACACCGTCACCAAGGGCTCATCGCCAAGCTGACGGCTGCAATGCCCATGCAGGCTCGGGTCAAACGTAGCGCCCTCGGGCAACACATCGGCCGAGTAAAAGTGCTGGCCAGGGCCGAACACACGCGTGCTGCCGTCCTGCAGACCGATTTCCATCTGGCCTTGCAGCACGAACAGCCATTGCGGAATGCCCGTGCAATGAAACTGGCTGCGAAAGCCCACCGGGCTCATGCGCAGCTGCAGGCCTTGCGCATCCTGCCAGGCTGAGAGCTGGCTCATGGGCGTGCCCTCGCTCAGGGGCACTTGCTCTTCGCGAAAGCGCGCGCGTCCATCGGTATCGGTGAAGAGAATGACTTTGGTGAAGTGCTGCATCTGCAATCCTTTGTGAACATTAAAAACCGGTGGTGATGGCGCCGGTGACTGCGCCCTCATCGTCGAGCACGGCCATCCATGCCCATTTGTCAAACGTGGTGCACGGGTGCGAGATGCCCAGCGCCACCTTGTCTCCCACGGCGGGTTGTGGCCCATCGACAGGCACATGCATATGGGCGTGCTGATCGCTCAATGCCCGCACTTGCCAGGCTGCAGGCGCGGGCTTGGCCTGCAACTGGCCTGCCTGCGCCCACAACAAGGGCACCGGCATCTGCTGGTCAAACGAAACATCACGACGCCCCGCATTCAAAATGGCCAGGCCGGGTTCGGGCACCGACTGCACCAGCGCCCAAACCTGCAAGGCTGGCTGCAACCCCTCGGACAAGCCTTCGCGCTGCAACACCCGTGTCAAGTATTGGGCGTAATGCCCGTGGTCATGCGTCACATAGCAGCCTGAGCGCAAAACACCCAGCACCGGTCGCGACAAGGTCAGACCTGTAATGACCGGCAGGATCAAATCAAAAATCGCTGAGCCACCGGCCGAGAGCAACACTTGCGCCCCTCCCCAAAGACCCGCTTGGTCGATGGCTCGCACCACCGAGTGCACCCGACGAACCAGCGCCGTGATCGCTTCGGGCGAAGGATCGGTCTGCACCTGAGCCAAGCCACCTTCATAACACTCGACCCCTGCCAGGCAGCCCACAGCGCTGTCGGCAACGGCCTGCGCCAAAGCCAGAGCTTGCGCGGTGCTGCGGCAGCCGGTGCGAAAACCATCGGTCCCCATCTCCACCAACACGTGCCACACACGACGGCAGCATGTGCGCTGAGCCCAGGCCTCAATGGCGCGCCACTGCGCCATTGAATCCACCAAAAAATACACTTGAGTCTGCGGGTTTTGCGTCAACAACGCATCCAGCGAGCACAAGTCTGCATCTGCCAACACCTGGTTGGCAATGATGAAACGTTGTGCCCCTGCCGCCAGACCCCATTGCAATTGATGCACATTGGCAAAGGTGAGCCCCCAAGCGCCTGCACGCAGCTGCTCACGCATCAGTTGCGAAGACAAGGTGGTCTTGCCATGCGGCGCCAGGGCCACGCCTTTGCGATTGGCCCAGGCCTGCATCCAGGCCATGTTGTGCGCCAAGGCCGATTGACGCAAAGTGGCCAGCGGCAAAGGCAGCTCAGGGCCAAGCACGTGCCAGCCTTGTCTGCCCACCGCGTCAACAGGCACATCGGCATGCAATGTCGGGAAACCTTTGATGCCACTGTGAAGGGAAAAATCGCGCATGGATGTGAGGGTCATCGTGTTCAGGCATCATCATGCCTCATGAGATTCCTCCACACCATGCTTCGCGTTGGCAACCTTCAACGCTCGATTGATTTCTACACCCAGGTGCTGGGCATGCAGCTGCTGCGCACCTCCGAAAACCCCGAGTACAAATACTCGCTCGCATTTTTGGGATTTGAAGGCGGCAACCCCGGCCAGGCCGAGCTGGAGCTGACCTACAACTGGGGCGTGGAGAGTTACGAACTCGGCACCGCCTATGGCCACATTGCCTTGGGGGTGGTGGATGCCTATGCGGCCTGCGACAAGATCCGTGCAGCCGGTGGCCAGGTCACGCGCGAAGCGGGACCGGTCAAGGGCGGCACCACGGTGATCGCTTTCGTGACCGATCCGGATGGCTACAAAATCGAGCTCATCCAGCGCCCAGCGCTCAGCGCTTGAGCTGCGCGGCCTCGCGTGCCAGCGACTCGATGCGGGCCCAGTCTCCTTGGGCCAAGGCGTCTGCCGGCACGAGCCAGGAGCCACCCACGCACGCCACATTGGGCAGTGCCAGCAACTCTGACGCATTACCAGGCGTCACGCCACCGGTGGGGCAAAACTTCACGTCAAAGAACGGACCGCTCCAGGCTTTGAGCATTTGAGGGCCACCGGCCTGCATGGCGGGGAAGAACTTGAGCTCGGTGTAGCCGTCTTCCTGCGCCATCATGATCTCGCTGCCCGTGGCAACACCGGGCAACAGGGACAGGCCGTTGTCCTTGCATGCCTGGCCCACCGCTTTGGTGTAACCCGGGCTGACTGCAAACTGCGCGCCAGCCCTGGCCGCCGCAGCGGCGTCCGCCGCACTGCGTACCGTGCCCGCGCCGACCACAGCACCCGGCACTTCCTTGGCAATAGCCTCCATGCAGGCCAGCGCCTGGGGTGTACGCAAAGTGACTTCGAGCATCCGAATGCCGCCAGCCACCAGCGCACGCGCCATGGGTACGGCATGCGCCACGTCATTCAACACAATGACCGGAATCACGGGCGCGTCCTGCATCACTTGCAGAGCAGTCAGTTTTACAGCCATGTGCAGGCTCCTTCTTCAGCTTTGAGCGCATTGCGGCGCATATTGGCAAACAATTCACGACCCATGCCCACGCCATTGGCTGCGCGCAGGGCATCGGGCATCACAGCTGCTTCGCGTGAGGTCCAGTCAAACTCGCTGACGAGCACTTGCAAGGTGCCCGACACGCCATCCAGGCGGATCATGTCGCCATCGCGCACCTTGGCCAAAGGGCCTGCGGCAGCAGCTTCTGGCGACACATGAATGGCCGCAGGCACTTTGCCAGATGCACCGCTCATGCGGCCATCGGTCACCAACGCCACTTTGAAACCTTTGCCTTGCAGCACAGCCAGTGGCGGCGTGAGCTTGTGCAATTCGGGCATGCCGTTGGCCTGGGGCCCCTGCCAGCGGACCACGCAGACCACATCGCGGTCGAGCTCGCCGCTCTTGAAGGCGTCATGCAAAGCTTCCTGAGAATCAAACACACGGGCTGGCGCTTCAACCACATGCCTGTCTTCAGGGACAGCGGAGACCTTGATCACGCTGCGGCCCAAATTGCCTTTCAACAGTTTGAGCCCCCCCGTGGAACTGAAGGGGTTCGATGCAGGACGGACCACGTTCTCGTCCTTGCTCGCGCCGGGGTCTTGCCACACCAGCTGCCCCGCCTGCAACGAGGGAATCCGGGTGAACTCGCGCAGGCCACCCGGGCGCACCGTGAGCACGTCCTCGTGCATCAAACCGGCATCGAGCAATTCGCGGATCACAAAACCGGGGCCGCCTGCGGCCTGAAACTGATTCACATCGGCGCTGCCATTGGGGTACACGCGTGTGAGCAAGGGCACCACGTCAGACAATGCGGAAAAGTCATCCCAGTCGATCAAGATGCCTGCGGCCCGCGCCACTGCGACCCAATGAATCAGGTGGTTGGTTGAGCCACCCGTGGCCAGCAAAGCCACCATGGCATTGACGATGCAGCGCTCATCCACCAGCTTGCCAATCGGGGCTGTTTTTTGAAGGACAGTGCGCGCAGCTTCGCGGGTCAGCTCAGCCCGAGCGCCCTCGCCGGGGTTGATGAAGGCTGTTCCCGGCACATGCAGGCCCATGGCTTCGAGCAGCATCTGGTTGCTGTTGGCCGTGCCGTAGAACGTGCAGGTGCCCTCTGCGTGGTAGGCCGCAGACTCGGCTGCCAGCAACTCATCACGCCCCACCTGCCCCAGTGCGGCTTTCTCGCGCACCTTGGCTTTTTCGCTGTTGGACAGGCCGCTGGTCATGGGGCCTGCGGGCACAAACACTGTTGGCAAATGTCCGAATTGCAAGGCTCCAATCAACAGACCAGGCACGATCTTGTCGCACACCCCCAGCATCAGGGCCACATCGAAGACGTCGTGGCTGAGCGACACAGCCGTCGCCATGGCAATCACGTCACGGCTGAACAAACTCAGCTCCATCCCTGCAGTGCCTTGGGTCACACCATCGCACATGGCCGGCACGCCACCCGCAACCTGTGCGGTCGCGCCGAGCTTGCGTGCTTCGTCCTTGATCAGGTCCGGATAGTGCTGCAGCGGCGCGTGGGCCGAGAGCAAGTCGTTATAGGCATTGACGATGCCAATGTTCAGAGGGCGATGCGTCACCAGGCCAATGCCCTTCAAGCCGCTGGCGCGCTGCTTGTCACCCTCTGACATGGCGGCAAACGCATGCGCCACATTGGCGCAACCCATTCGCTGGGCGCCAGGCGTGCGCGCTGCGTAATGCTCCAGTTGCGCCAAATACGCTTGGCGCGTGGACTGGCTGCGTTGCGCAATGCGCTTGGTCACAGCCACCAGTGTCGGATGCAGACTCATGAAGGGAACCTGTTTGGTAACAAAATTACAAAACAGATGGTAACCGGTTTCCACCATGAGATGAAGAGATGTGAGTTACAGGCGCGGTACAAAATCAAATGACGTCTATCGCCCAAGCGCTAAACTGCAACCATGAACATCGCCGACCTGCGCAAAAGTTACGAAAAAGCCGAGCTCAGCGAGCACGCTTCGCATGCCGACCCACTCCAGCAATTTGGGCAGTGGTTTGACGAGGCCCTCAAATCCGAAGTGCCAGAGCCCAACGCCATGACGGTGGCCACCGTCAGCAGCGATATGCGTCCCAGCACGCGTGTGGTCCTGATCAAGGACTTTGATGCGCGCGGCATCGTCTGGTACACCAACTACGCCAGCCGCAAGGGCCAGGAATTGGCAGGCAACCCTTTTGCAGCTTTGCAGTTTCACTGGGTTGAACTCGAACGCGTGGTGCGTATTGAAGGCCAGGTGGAGAAAGTCAGCGACGAAGAAAGCGACACTTATTTCAAAAGCCGCCCACTGGACTCACGTATCGGTGCCTGGGCCTCGCCGCAAAGCCAGGTGATCGACAGCCGCACCGTGCTGGTGACCAACGCGGCCAAGTACGGCGCGCAGTTTCTTCTGCAACCGCCTCGGCCACCTCACTGGGGAGGCTACCGACTGGTGCCTGACCGTTGGGAATTCTGGCAAGGCCGCAAGAGCCGCCTGCACGACCGCCTGCGCTACCGCCTGGAAGAAGGTCAGTGGATGCGGGAGCGACTGGCGCCCTGAACTTTCACAGGGTATCTTTGCGCATTCAATGTGGCAACAGCGCCAGCGCCACAGACACGCTGATGGCCGATAGTGCTGTTGATAGCGCCACTGCACCTGTGGTGGATTCCTCTTCCAGCGCATAGCGTTGAGAAAACAAAAACACGTTGGCCCCGATTGGCAAAGCCGCAGCCACCACCATGACCGACAGGTGCAAACCGCGCAAACCCAGAAGCCACCCCACGGCAAACATCAGCAAGGGATGGATCATGGTTTTGAATGCAGCCACCTTGAACGCAGTCTTGAGGTGGTGCCCTAGCGGAATCTGCGCCAGGCTCACCCCCACCAGCAGCAAGGCAATCGGACCAAAGGCCCCGGCCAACATGTTCAAAGGCTTGTCGATGACTGGATGCAAGCCCCAGCCCGTTTGCGCATAAGCCAGCCCTAGCAAGATGGGCAATGGCACCGGGTGCAACACCGTGCTTCGTACAGCTTGCCCCACCATGCGCCACAAGGGCGCACGCCCAGCAGTCACCTGGGCTTGCTCATGCGCCAATTGCAGCTCAATCACAATGGTAGCCACCGTCAGCAGCACCAGGGCATGCAGGGCAATCAACGACAACAACAGCACCTGTCCTTCCTGCCCAAAAGCCAGCCCGACCAAGGGAATCCCGATCATGACCGTGTTGCTGAACACACTGCCCAATGCCAGTACAGAGGCTCGCGCAGTGCGCCCGTGCACGTAAACACTGGCAAAAAAGACCAACCCGACCACCACAAAGTACTGAAACACCGGACTCAAGTCCAAGCGCTCCAGATGCACGCTGCTCATGGTGCGAAACAACAGCGCTTGCGTCAGCACCAGAAAAACCAGGTTCGACAAATCCTTGACCGCTTCCGGACGCACCCACCGATAGCGCCCTGCCCCAAAGCCCACAAGAATCAGCAAGGCCACAGGCAGCAGGGCCGAAACAACAGGATGGTCGAAATTCATGCACCGATTATCTGGCGCACGCGCTCAGTCCCTCAGCCACTGGGCAAATGTCCTTCGAAATTTCTCCACCTTGGGCGCTGCCACGGCCTGACAGTACCCGTGGCCGGGATGGCGCTCGAAAAAGTCCTGGTGGTAGTCCTCGGCCGGGTGGTAATTGCGCAAAGGCTGTAACTCCGTCACCACCGTTTGCGCGCTCTGCGCCTGCACCTCGGCCATGACTTCTTGCGCCACCTGCGCCTGTTCGGGCTGCGTGAAGTAAATCCCGCTGCGGTACTGCGTACCCACGTCATGACCCTGGCGGTTGAGTGTGGTCGGATCGTGGATCAAAAAGAAAATCTCCAACAGCTGGCGCACGCCAATTTGCTGTGGGTCGTACACCAGCTTGACCACCTCGTTGTAGCCGGTGCTCCCGGTACAGACATCTTCATAGGTCGGAGCCTCGGTCTGGCCATTGGCATAACCCGACTCCACATCCAGCACGCCTTTGACATGCACATACACCGCCTCGGTGCACCAGAAGCATCCGCCGCCAAGAACCAGGGTTTGCGTTTGAGGAATCGCCATGGCGACATCTTGCCGTAAATTCCGTAATGCAAGGCACCATAATTGCAAAACCCTTTAGGAAGAGACCCCCATGGCCACAAGCAAAAACACTTTCAGCTGGGAAGACCCCTTTCAACTGAGCGCCCAACTGAGCGACGACGAACGCCAGGTGCAGGAAGCCGCCCACGCCTACTGCCAGGAAAAGCTGCTGCCCCGCGTCAAAGACGCCTTCCTGAATGAAACCACCGATGTCTCCATCTTCCGCGAGATGGGTGAACTCGGCATGCTGGGCCCGACCATCCCCGAGCAGTACGGCGGCGCTGGCCTGAACTACGTCTGCTACGGCCTGGTGGCTCGCGAAGTCGAGCGCGTGGATTCGGGCTATCGCTCGATGATGAGTGTGCAGTCCTCTCTGGTCATGGTGCCGATCAACGAGTTCGGCACCGAGGCGCAGAAACAGAAATACCTGCCCAAACTGGCCCGCGGCGAGTGGATTGGCTGCTTTGGGCTGACCGAACCTAACCACGGCTCCGACCCCGGCAGCATGATCACCCGCGCGCGCAAGGTCGATGGTGGGTACTCACTCACTGGCTCCAAAATGTGGATCACCAACAGCCCCATCGCCGACGTGTTCGTGGTCTGGGCTAAGGACGATGGCGGCCAGATCCGTGGCTTCATTTTGGAAAAGGGCTGGAAAGGCCTGTCGGCCCCTGCCGTGCATGGCAAAGTGGGCCTGCGCGCTTCGATCACCGGTGAAATCGTGATGGACGAGGTGTTCTGCCCTGAAGAAAACGCCTTCCCTGAAGTGCGCGGCCTCAAAGGCCCCTTCACCTGCCTCAACAGCGCCCGCTACGGCATCGCCTGGGGCGCTCTGGGCGCGGCCGAAGACTGCTACACCCGCGCCCGCCAGTACGTAATGGACCGCCAGCAGTTTGGCCGCCCGCTGGCCGCCAACCAGCTGGTGCAGAAAAAACTGGCTGACATGCTGACTGAAATCAGTCTGGGCTTGCAAGGCTGCCTCCAGCTCGGCCGCATGAAGGATGCGGGCACAGCCAGTGTCGAGCTGACCTCCATCCTCAAACGCAACAGCTGCGGCAAGGCGCTGGACATCGCCCGCCTGGCCCGCGACATGATGGGCGGCAACGGCATCAGCGCGGAATACGGCGTGGCTCGCCACCTGGTGAACCTGGAAGTGGTCAACACCTACGAGGGCACACACGACGTACACGCCCTGATCCTGGGCCGGGCCATCACCGGCATTGCGGCCTTCGCCAACTGAGCGCCGCTGCGCTTGAGCAAAAGCCCCCACCTCTGGGGGCTTTTTTGTGCTTCTTTACCCGGCAGCAACACTAATAACCATTCAGTCATTAAAATGGACGCATGAGCACCTCAGCCCCTGTCCACAAACGTGAGCGCCGCAAAGACGCACGACCCGGCGAATTGCTGGAGGCAGCGCTGGACCTGTTTGTAGAGAAAGGCTATGCCGCCACGCGCGCGGAAGAAGTAGCTGCCCGCGCAGGCGTTTCCAAAGGCACTCTGTTCCTTTACTTTGGCAGCAAGGAAGAGCTGTTCAAGGCAGTGGTGCGCGAAAACGTGGTCCGCCATCAGACCGAAGGGGCCGAGGAGCTGGCCCGCTTCGAGGGAAGCTCATCAGAGCTGCTGCTCTATCTCATGCTCGAGTGGTGGCGCCGCTACGGTGCCACAAAGGCATCGGGCATTTCCAAACTGCTCATGAGCGAGGCCAGCAACTTCCCCGATCTGGCGCGTTTCTTCCAGGAAGAAGTCGTCACACCTGGCCACGCCATGATCCGCTTCGTCCTGCAACGCGGCATCGATCGCCATGAATTTCGCCCGGTGGATGTCGACCTGACCATCCAGTCCATCATTGCCCCCCTGCTCTTTCTGGTGACCTGGAAACACTCCATGGCCCCGTGTTGCCCCAGCGATCAGCGTATTGATCCTGAAACATTCATCCAACACCATGCAGATTTGTTGCTGCGTGGCCTGCGCCCTTGAGCGCTCCCACACTCTTGAACACCATGAAAAACAAACGCATCTGGATTTTGTCGGCTATCGCCCTTGCAGTCCTCGTGGTCGGTGGTACCCGCATCTTGAGTAAACGCAAAGCTGCAGCCGTCACCACGCCAGCCACCGCCAATGCCACAGCCCGTGTCGAGCTGGCGCCAAGCGATGTACTCACGGCCAAGGTCCATAGCCTGACCTTGAGCCTGCCCATCTCGGGCACGGTGCAGTCAACATCGACAGCCATGATCAAGGCCAAAGTCACCGGCGAGTTGATCAGAGTCAATGTGCGCGAAGGCGATGCCGTGCGCGCTGGCCAGATCATTGCCGAAGTGGATCCCACCGAATACCAGGCCCGCGCTCGCCAGGCCCAGCAACAAGCCGATGCTGCCCTGGCCCAAGTCAGCATTGCCCAGCGCCAATACGATAACAACAACGCATTGGTTCAGCAAGGCTTTATCTCGTCGACCGCACTGCAAAGCTCTTTGGCCAACCTGCAAACAGCACAGGCCAACCACGCTGCAGCCTTGGCCGCGCTGGACATTGCACGCAAAGCGCTGCAGGACGCACGCTTGCTCAGCCCCATCACGGGCGTGGTTTCGCAACGCCTGATGCAGCCGGGCGAACGCGTTGCCCCTGAGGCCCGCATCGCCGAGGTGGTCAACCTCGACCAACTGGAAATGCAAGCTGCCCTTTCCGCAGAAGATGCCACGCAAGTCCAGGTGGGCATGACTGGCCAATTGCAGATCGAAGGTGTCAGCACCCCGGTCAACGCACGGGTACTGCGCATCAACCCCAGCGCACAAGCGGGTAGCCGCAGCGTGCTGGTTTACCTGGGTCTCAAAGGACAAGCCGGCCTGCGGCACGGCGCTTTTGCCACCGGCGCCTTGGGCACGAAAACCACACAAGCCCTGGCCGTGCCTTTGAGCGCCGTGCGCACCAACAAACCCGAACCGTATGTGCAAGTGGTGCAACAAGACAAAGTGGCACACATCAGCGTCAAGCTCGGTACACGTACCCAGATTGATGGACAAAGCTGGGTCAGCCTCGAAGGCCTGAGCGAAGGTGCACAAGTGCTGCTGGCCAGTGCAGGTGCCGTGACTGAGGGCACCACAGTGCAATTCACTGGCGCCACCGCCAAATAAGGAACCAGCACCATGTGGTTCACCCGCGTCAGCCTCAAAAATCCGGTTTTTGCCACCATGCTCATGGCCGCACTTGTGGTCATGGGGCTGTTTTCCTACCAGCGCCTCAAAGTTGACCAGTTCCCCAACATCGACTTCCCCGTCGTCGTGATCAGCACGGAATACCCCGGTGCAGCACCCGAAATCGTGGAAAGCGAAGTCACCAAGAAAATTGAGGAAGGCGTCAACGCGATCTCCGGCATCAACAGCCTGACCTCGCGCAGCTACGAAAACGTTTCGGTCGTCATCATCGAGTTCCAGCTCAGCGTCGATGGCCGCAAAGCCGCCGACGACGTGCGCGAAAAAGTCGCTGCCATGCGCCCGAACCTGCGCGACGAAGTCAAAGACCCCAAGGTCTTGCGCTTTGACCCGGCCAGCCGTGCCATCTGGTCTCTGGCCGTGTTGCCAGACAGCAGCAAAGGCCCTGCGCCCGACGCGGTGCAAATGACCAACTGGGCTGAGCAAGTGCTCAAGAAGCGGCTGGAAAACGTGCGCGGTGTGGGCTCTGTCACCACTGTGGGTGGCACCGCTCGCGAAATCAATTTGTACTTGCAGCCCGCAGCCATGGAGGCTTTGGGCGTCACCACCGACCAGGTGCTGACCGCGGTCAAAAACGAAAACCAGGACCTGCCCGTCGGCGCCATCCGCTCCCTGCAACAAGAGCGCATGGTCCAGATCGATGCACGCATGCAGCGCCCTGAAGACTTTGCCAACATCATCGTGGCGCGCAAAGGCACGACGCCCATCCGCCTGGGCCAGGTCGCCCAGGTGCACGACGGCGCCGAAGAACTGGATTCCCTGGCTCTTTACAACGGCCAGCGCACCCTGCTGCTGTCGGTGCAAAAGGCGCAAGACGAAAACACCATTGAAGTCATCGACGGCCTGGCCAAGACCCTGGCCGAAATGCAACAGCAAACCCCGCCCGGCATGCGGCTGGAGCCGATCACCGATGCCTCGCGCCCCATCCGCGTGGCTGTGGCCAACGTCCGCAGCACCCTGATCGAAGGCGCCATCCTGACGGTATTGATTGTTTTCCTGTTCCTCAACTCCTGGCGCTCCACCGTCATCACTGGTCTGACGCTGCCGATCTCCATCATCGGCACCTTCATGTTCATGCAAATGTTCGGCTTCACCATCAACATGGTGACCCTGATGGCCCTGAGCCTGTGCGTGGGCCTGCTCATTGACGATGCCATCGTGGTGCGCGAAAACATCGTGCGCCATGTGCAAATGGGCAAGAGCGCCTGGCAAGCCTCGCTGGAAGGCACCCAGGAAATTGGCCTGGCCGTGCTGGCCACTACCTTGTCCATCGTGGCCGTGTTCCTGCCCATTGGCTTCATGCAGGGCATCATCGGCAAGTTCTTCCATGAGTTCGGCATCACCATCGTTGCAGCGGTGTCGATTTCGATGTTTGTGAGCTTCACGCTCGACCCGATGCTTTCAAGCCTTTGGCACGACCCCTCCATTCACGCACACGGCCAGCACCACAAACCCGTCACACTGTACGACCGCACCATTGGCCGCATCACCGCGTGGTTTGAACGCGCGACTGACCGCATGAGCGATGGCTACCAATCCATCCTCTCGTGGTCCCTTGTGCACAAGCGCAAGACCTTGCTGGCCGCTGTGGCCATCTTTGTGCTGAGCATCGTCATGGTCCCCATGCTGGGCACCGAGTTCGTGCCCAAGGCTGATTATTCGGAAACCACCGTCACCTTCCAGACGCCAGTAGGCACCTCGCTGGAAGCCACCGAGGCCAAAGCCCGGCAGGTCGAGCAGATCATCCGCGAGCTGCCCGAAGTGCGCTACACCGTGGCCACCCTCAACACGGCCAACGCCCAGGGCAAGAACAACGCCAACGTGTATGTTCGCCTGGTCGATCGCAAAGAACGCGCACGCAATGTGGACCAGATGTCGGACGTGCTGCGCGAGCGCCTCGCACACGTTCCCGGCATCACTGTGACCCACGTGGGCCTGCTCGATGCTGTGGGTGGCAACAAGCAAATCGAGTTCTCCATTCTCGGACCGGACCAGAAAGAACTCGAGCGCATTGCGCGCGAGGTCATGGGCAAGATACGCAACACCCAAGGCCTGGTCGACCTGGACTCCAGCGTCAAGGACAGCAAACCCACCATCCGAGTGGACGTGCAGCGCGACTCTGCCTCCAACCTGGGCCTCTCCACCGCCCAGATTGCAGGTCCTTTGCGCACCTTGATTGCCGGCCAAACCGTGGGCAACTGGCGCGCTGCCGACGACCAAACCTATGACGTCAACGTCCGCCTTGCCCCCGAGTCCCGCAAGCACCCCGAAGACCTGCAACGCTTGCCTCTGATCACCGGCGCGCAAGCCGACGGCTCGGCCCGCGTGGTCCACCTCGGCCAGGTCGCACGCATTGAGGAATCCACCGGCTCCACCCAGATCAACCGCCGCGACCTGATGCGCGAAGTGGCCATCAACGCCAACACCTATGGCCGCTCGGTCGGCGAAGTATCGGGAGACATTCGCAAAGTACTCGATGGCATGAACCTGCCCTCCGGCTACCGCTACCAGTTTGGCGGCTCTACCAAAAACATGGCCGAGTCTTTTGGTTACGCCATGTCGGCGCTGGCCATGGCCGTCATCTTCATTTACATGATTCTGGCCAGCCAGTTCAAGAGTTTCCTGCAACCCATGGCGCTCATGACCTCGCTGCCCCTGACTTTGATCGGCGTGGTCCTCGCACTCATGATGTTTGGCTCTGCCCTGTCAATGTTCTCCATCATTGGCGTGGTCATGCTGATGGGTCTGGTCACCAAAAACGCCATCTTGCTGGTGGACTTTGCCATCCGCTCCCGCGAGGACGGCATGGAGCGCACAGCCGCCCTGCTCCTGGCCGCCAAAGTCCGGTTGCGCCCGATCCTGATGACCACCCTGGCCATGATTTTCGGCATGGTCCCTCTGGCCTTTGCTCTGTCCGAGGGCTCCGAGCAGCGTGCCCCCATGGGCCAGGCCGTGATCGGCGGGGTCATCACCTCCTCGCTGCTGACCCTGGTGGTGGTGCCCGTGGTGTACTGCTATATGGACGATCTGGCCCAATGGCTGCGCCGCAAAGCGGGCTTGCCCCCTGTGCGTCAGGGTCAAGCTACGCACGAACAGTAAAATGGACAAGAATCCGTTAACATACCCCCTGGAGTACCAAATGCAAGCCTCTCTGGACCTCGGCAAAGCCCGCTTCAACATGATCGAACAGCAAGTGCGCCCCTGGGAGGTGTTGGACACCCGCGTCCTGGAGCTGCTCGAGACGGTGCACCGCGATCTGTTTGTGTCTGAGGGTCAGCAAGCGCTGGCCTATGTCGACATGGAGCTGCCCACCACCCATGGTCAGGTCATGCTGTCGCCCCGCATGCAGGCACGCATGGTCCAGGATCTGGCCCTGCAGGCCAGTGACAACGTGCTCGAAGTGGGCACCGGCACCGGCTTTACCGCCGCCCTGATGGGACAGCAAGCCCAGCACGTGCTCAGCCTTGAAACCGATGCCCAGCTGTGCAACCAGGCCCGCGCCAACCTGGCGCGCGCCAACATTCACAATGTGCAGGTTCGCCAGGCTGACGGTAGCCACGGCGCCGCCTCGGACGGCCCGTTTGACGCCATCATGCTCAGCGGCTCGGTGCCCGAAGTGCCGCAAAGCCTGCTCGATCAGCTCAAGGTCGGTGGCCGTCTGATCGCCATCGTGGGCCAGGAGCCCATCATGCGCGCCACCCTCATCACCCGCGTGGGCGACCACAGCTGGTCCACCCAGCAACCCTGGGACGCCAACGCGCCGCGCCTGAACGGCTTTATGGAACCCACCCGTTTCGAGTTCTGATCACCATGCAACAACTGCCCCCCTCACAAGTCGAAACCTGGGCCAGCGCCCAGACACAACGCCCCGTGTTGCTGGACGTGCGCGAAGCCTGGGAGCTGCAACAAGCCAGCACCAAGCCCACGGCCCTGGATCTGGTGCACATGCCCATGCACACCGTGCCCGCACGACTGCCCGAGCTCGACCGCAACCGCCCCGTGGCCTGCCTGTGCCACCACGGCGGGCGCAGCATGCAAGTGGCGGCCTTTCTGGAGCACCATGGCTACAACGTGGTCAACGTCTCCGGCGGCATCCACGCATGGGCATCGCAAGTAGACCCCACCATTCCGACGTACTGATTCGGGTACAAGAACGCACATTTCCGACAAAGGAAGCTTCATGAAACTGCGCCCTCTCCATCTCTCCCTGGCCCTGGCATGGGCCGTTGCAGGCTCTGCGCAGGCGCAAAGCCTGCTGCAGATGTACGAAGCCGCCAAAGGCCACGACGCCACCTACGCGGCCGCACGAGCGCAGGCCGAAGCCACGCAAGCCAAGGCCGCACAAGCCAAGGCGGCCTTGTTGCCGACGGTGGGGGCTGGGTATACCCAATCCAAAGTCAACAGTGAAAAAGATGTTGGTGGCACCACCATGGCTGACTACACCGGTAAGACAACCGCTCTTAGCGCCAGCATACCCCTGTTCCGCATGGGCAACATCGCCAGCTTCCAGCAGGGCCAAAAATCAGCTGTTCTTGCCGCAGCTCAGTTGACCGCCGCAGAACAAGACCTGATCGTGCGCAGTGCCCAGGCTTACTTTGACGTGCTCACCAGCACGCAAGCCCTGGCCTCTGTGCAAGCGCAAAAGAAAGCCGTAGCCGAGCAACTGGCCGCCGCGAAACGCAACTTTGAAGTCGGCACCAAAACCATTGTGGACACCCGCCAGGCGCAGGCCCAGTTTGACCTGGTGGTTGCCCAAGAGCTGAATGCCGAGAACGACCTGCGCAACAAAAAACTGGCACTGGATCAGCTGGTGGGCTCCAAAAACCAGCAACCTGTGGCCCTGAATGCAGCCAAGGCCCTGCAAGCCCCACAGCCTGCCGACGCAGAGCAATGGGTACAGCGCGCACTGGAAGGCAACACCAATCTGCAACAGCTGAGCGTGGCCTACGAAGTGGCCAAACTCGAAACCACCAAGGCACAGGCCGGCCATCTGCCAACGCTGGATTTGACGGCATCTGTTTCTCAAAACCGTTATTCAGGTCCCACGGCAAACCCCGCCACGCCTGGCTCCACGACTGATAGCAACGTCCGTTCAGTTGGCCTGTCTCTGAATATCCCGCTGTTTGCCGGCTTTGCCGTGCAAAACCGCGTCAAGGAAACCGTGGCGCTTGAAGAACAGGCCCGCTCGAATCTGGAAGCAGGTCAACGCTCCGTCGAGCAAGGCACTCGCACCGCTTACTTTGGCCTGCTCAGCGGTCTTAGCCAGGTCAAGGCGCTGGAAGCAGCCCTGGCCTCAGCACAAAGCGTTGTGGACGCAACCAAGCTGGGCTACCAAGTGGGCGTCAACACCAACGTGGACGTCCTCAACAGCCAAAGCCAGCTCTACCAGACACAACGCGATCTGGCTGCAGCACGCTACAACGTCTTGCTCGGTCAACTCAAGCTGCGCCAGGCCGCAGGCACCCTCACCGCGGACGACCTCAAGGACGTGAACGCTTTACTCGGCCAGTAAGCTGCGCACCAGTGCTGCGGTTGTGGCCGCAGCCCCTTGATGAGCCCGGGCAAAGTCCCGGGCTTTTTCTTTGGCCTGGGCCAATGTGCTCGCCTGTTCAGCACCGAACAAGGACAGCGCGTGCAACCACGCTTGCTGCATATCAGCCACCCGCCAGGCCGCCCCCGCCATAAGGGCCTGTTCGGCGACCTCGGCAAAGTTGAAGGTGTGCGGCCCCATCACCACCGGGCAACCACAGGCCGCCGCCTCGATCAGGTTTTGCCCGCCCAGCGGCGCAAAGCTGCCTCCCAGCAAAGCCACATCGGCTAGGCTGTAGTACAGCGCCATCTCGCCCAGGCTGTCGCCCAGCCAGACCACACGCCCCGCCTCAGCAGCCGGCCCCTGCTCGCCCCACTGGCTGCGCCTGTTTACTGTCCAGCCGGCTTGCTTCAACAGGCGCTCCACTTCATCTACCCGCTGCGGATGACGCGGCACGATCAAGGCTTGCACACCCTGCGGCGTGTTTTGCTGCGCCAGGTCTTGCACCGCTTGCAGCCACAGTGCTTCTTCGCCTTCTCGGCTGCTGGCCAGCATCACCACTGGCCGCTGCTGCGCCTGGCGCCAGGCCAATGCTTGCGCACGCTGCGCCGCATCGGGCTGTGCATCAAATTTCAGGTTGCCTGTCACCGCCTGAACGCTTGCCCCCAGTTGGCGCAAACGCTGGGCATCGGCCTCGGTTTGCGCCCACACAGCTTGCAAACCAGCAAATGCTGGTTTCATCAACCCTGACCATCGCACGGCGGCCTTGAGCGATTTCTCACTCATGCGTGCGTTGACCAACGCCAGCGGCACACCAGCCCGACGTGATTGCCCCACCAGATTGGGCCAGACCTCGGTTTCCATCAACAGGCCCGCACGGGGTTTGAAATGCTGCAAAAACGACCGCACCGCCTCTGGCGTATCCCAGGGTTGCCAGACCTGCACATCGCCGGCGCGCAAGTGACGTTGAACCTCTGCGCGGCCTGTGGCCGTACCGTTGGTGAGCACAAAGCGAATGCCAGGCATCACCTCGCGCAAAGCAGCCATCAACAGCCCTGCCGCCCGCGCTTCCCCCAGAGAAACCGCATGCACCCACACCCGCTCACGCCGCGTTTCTGCAGCCTGGGTGTAGTGGCCAAACCGCTCGGGCACAGCTTCACCGTACCCTGGCTCAGCAACCGCTCGACGGCGCAGCTTGCGACGCAACAAAGGTTGCGCAACACGCACCAGCAGGTTGTAGAGCGCGAGGTGAAGTGTGGTCATGCGTCAGAACAGAAACCGCTCAGTGTGCCGCAGCGCCCACCTGCGCATCGGGCTTGACCGAATGCAGCAACGCCATCATGTCCTTCTCGATGCGGTGCAATGCAGCCTCGGTTTGTCCTTCAAAGCGCAGCACCAGCACCGGTGTGGTGTTGGAGGCTCGAATCAGGCCGAACCCATCCGGCCAGTCCACACGCAAGCCATCAATCGTGAACACCCTGGCCGGTGCCTTGAAGTGGTCGCCTGCCAGCATCTGCAACGCTTGCGTGACGCTGTGGGGTTCGCCCTCGGCACAGGCCACGTTCAACTCGGGCGTTGAGAAGCTGGTGGGCAGCGCATTGAGCACCACGCTCGCGTCCGCATGGCGGCTCAGGATTTCCAGCAAGCGACAGCCCGCGTAGGTCCCATCGTCAAAGCCGAACCAGCGCTCTTTAAAGAAAATGTGACCGCTCATCTCGCCACCCAGCGGGGCTTGTCCGCCTTGGGCTTCAATGGCGCGCATCTGCGCCTTGATCAGGGAGTGGCCGGTTTTGTACATCAAGGGCTTGCCGCCAGCGGCCTCAATAGCCGGCGCCAGGCGTTGCGAGCACTTCACGTCAAACAAAATGGTGCCGCCCGGCACGCGGGTGAGCACGTCCTGCGCAAACAGCTGCATCTGGCGGTCGGGGAAGATGTTTTGTCCATCTTTGGTGACAATGCCCAGGCGGTCGCCATCGCCGTCAAAGGCCAGGCCCAACTCTGCATCGGTGTCTTTGAGCGCCTGGATCAGGTCGCGCAGGTTCTCGGGCTTGCTGGGGTCGGGGTGATGGTTGGGGAAGTCACCGTCCACCTCGGAAAACAGTTCAATCACTTCGCAACCCAGTGCCCGGAAAATACCCGGCGCCGACGCTCCGGCAATGCCGTTGCCCGAGTCCACCACAATCTTCATCGGTCGGCTGAGTTTGACGTCGCCCACAATGCGCTGGGTGTAGTCGGCCAGCACATCAGTTGCCTCGATACCCCCACCTTCTTTCAAGACCCAGGTTTCCGTCTCCATGATCTCGCGCAGCTTCTGAATGTCGCTGCCGTAAATGGCGCGACCGTCCATCACCATCTTGAAACCGTTGTAGTCCTTGGGGTTGTGGCTACCGGTCACCTGAATGCCGCTGGCGCACAAGGTGCTGGCCGCAAAGTAGAGCATGGGCGTGGTGCACACGCCCACATCGATCACACGCACCCCGGCTGCCACCATGCCACGCATCAAGGCACCCGAAAGAGCAGGCCCACTCAAGCGACCATCGCGGCCCACGGCCACGGTGCTTTGCCCCTGCGCCATGGCCACTGTGCCGAAGGCGCGGCCCAGAGCCTCGGCCACTTGTTCGTTCAGGGTAGAGGGCACAATGCCGCGAATGTCGTAGGCCTTGAAAATAGATGCGTTGAGTTCCATAAAAATATCTTCTGCTAATCACCACGATTGTAAAAGGCAGGCTACCATGGCTCCATGAAATTGCCCCTGCCCGTACAAGCCCTTCGCATGGACAGCCCTCTGGGACCCATGTTGCTGGCCTGCGGGCCTCAAGGCCTGTGTGGCGTGTGGTTTGAAGGTCAACAATATGAGCCCAGGGCTGCTGATCAGGCTCAATGGCATTTTCAAAACAAGCACCCCATCCTGAACGCAGCAAAAGAGCAATTGCAAGCCTATTTCAAAGGCCAACTGCGCAGCTTTGATTTGCCCTTGCAATGGCCGCAGGCCACGCCCTTTCAACTGGCTGTGTGGCAAAACCTGCTGCGCATCCCCTTCGGGCACACCACCAGTTACGGCCAACTGGCCGCGCAACTTCAAAACCCACAGGCTGTGCGCGCCTTGGGCGCAGCCGTGGGACGCAACCCCTTGAGCATCATCGTGCCTTGCCACCGCGTGCTGGGTAAAGACGGCTCGCTCACTGGCTACGCTGGTAGCCTGCCCCGAAAGCAAGCGCTGCTCACGCTCGAAGGCCATAATCGTTTTTCCGCTTCATGAACACATCCTCCCGCTCCTGGCACCTCGAGTTTGTGCTGCTGGCCGCCATTTGGGGCTCTTCGTTTTTATTCACGCATGAAGCCGCCGTTGAGCTCGGCGCCCTGCCCACCGCTGCTGCGCGTGTGGCCATCGGCTTTCTGTTCCTGCTGCCCATCATGCTGGCCAAAGGACAGGGCCACCACCTGCGCCAACACTGGAAGCCAGTGCTGTTTGTCGGCATCTTCAACTCGGGCATTCCCTTTGCGCTTTATGCCTTTGCGGTCATGCACATCAGCACGGGACTCTCGGCCATCCTGAATGCCACCGTCCCTTTGTTTGGAGCCATCGTGGCCTGGCTCTGGCTGGGCGACAAACCGGGCTGGCTACGCACCCTGGGCCTGGCCATTGGCTTTGGCGGCATCGTCTTGCTGGCCGGTGGGCAGGTTGGCTTCAAGAGCAACGACTCAGGCCTGTCGCCGCTGTGGGCTGTAGGCGCTTGCCTTGTCGCGACCACCTGCTACGCCTTGGCCGCCAGTTTCACCAAAAAGCATGTTCCAGCCATGCCCGCCCTGGTCACGGCCACAGGCAGCCAACTGGGCGCTCTGCTGGCCTTGGTGCTGCCAGCCCTATGGTTTGCCCCAACGCATATGCCCAGCACACAGGCGTGGATGGCCCTGCTGACGGTCGGCGTGCTGTGCACAGGTGTGGCCTACGTGCTGTACTTCCGCCTCATTGACCATGCCGGCCCTTCGCGAGCATTGACCGTGACATTTTTGATCCCGGTGTTTGCCGTGGCCTACGGCGTGATCTTCCTGAGCGAGCACGTCACCGCCTGGATGCTGATGTGCGGCCTGATCGTGCTGGCAGGTACAGCCCTGTCCAGCGGCCTCGTCAAGTGGCCGGCACGGGCGCAATCGACCGAACCAGCTTAACCCGCTGCACCACATCGCGCGCCCGCAGCTGGCCGCAACCACCATCCACATCTTGCCCGGCGGATTGACGCAGCTTGGTCAAAATGCCGCGTCGGTGCAGCGTGCGTGCAATCTCGGCTGCACGCTCCCAGCTCGGACGCTGAAAGGGCAGCCCCGGCACGCTATTGAACGGAATCATGTTCATCAAGGCATATTTGCCTTTGAGCAATCGCTCGATGCCGTCGATCTCTTCGGGCGTGTCGTTCACGCCCTCCATCAAGGTCCACTGGTACTGGATCGGATAGCCTGTGGCCCGCGCATAACGCTCGCCCGCCTCCACCAGATCTTGCGGGTCAAAACGTGGGGCTCGCGGCAGCAGCTCGGCGCGCAAGTCCGAGCGCGTGGTGTGCAGCGACAGCGCCAACGCTGGCTTGACGCGCTCCTGCACCAAACGCTCGAACACCCGCTCGTCCCCCACGGTCGAAAACACCAGGTTTTTGTGCGCAATATTGCCGGCTGTGCCCAGCAGGTCGATCGCTTCCAACACCTGATCCAGGTTGTGCGAAGGCTCGCCCATGCCCATGAACACCACTTTTTTAACCGGCCGCTGCGTCCGCGCCAAGGCCACCTGTGCCACCATCTCGGCGCTGCCCACCTGGCGCACCAACCCCTCGCGTCCGGTCATGCAAAACACACAACCGACCGCACACCCCACCTGGCTGGACACACACAGTCCATCACGCGGCAGCAAGACGCTCTCAACCGACTGGCCATCTTGCAAACCCACCAACAAACGGGCCGAGCCGTCCTCGCCGGGGTGCTGTTCGCGCAGCGTGGTCAGCGCTTTGAGCTGGGCTTCGATGGTGGGCAAAGCCTCGCGCACGGCGGCGGGCATGAAGCTCTCCAAAGGTCTGCGTCCATGGGTTTGAGGCAAGGCCTGCGACCACAAGCGCAGGACGCGCAACTCGTGTTTGGGGTTGGCCCCCAGGGCGCGCAACCGCGCCCGAACATCGCTGACGCTCCAGAAAGCCATGTTCAATAGTGTGGAGGGATCTCGTCACGCAGATTGCGCACTTCGGCCCCACCACCGCCCTCGGGCATCCGATCGCGCAGCTGGCGCAACTCGCCCAGCAGCGCGTCAATTTGCTGCTGCTGGCGGTACACCAGGGCATTGAGCTGGTCAAGGGTGTCCTCGGCGTAGGCCGCCTTCACTTCCAGATCTACCAGCCGGTCTTCAATCACTTGGGGAATGTCCATTTGCCGTATTTTCGTATAATCAGCACATCGCCGAGTTATTGAACAACTTGCAGGGCGATTCACAAAACCTGCTAAAGCGTTCGCCGGGCTCCGGGTTCACAGGGTCGGCAAACGCCGACAAACCTTTTGAACTAGGAGCTTTTTTCATGTCCAGCGATTTCCTCTTCACCTCCGAGTCCGTCTCCGAAGGCCACCCCGACAAGGTTGCCGACCAGATCTCTGACGCGATTCTGGACGCCATCTTCGAGCAAGACCCCCGCAGCCGCGTGGCCGCCGAAACCCTGACCAACACCGGT
>JACCDG010716136.1_pt1 | contig 24272 bp, 27 predicted proteins | sample 7442471 | NCBI WGS metagenome assembly JACCDG01 (sample SAMN15323444, study PRJNA562643) | freshwater metagenome | isolation source: river surface water | place: USA:Blue River Watershed | collected 2017-08-17 | reverse complement strand
CTGGTGATGCGAGTGCTTCTGGTATTTGCGAGCAACGGACATGGTGTAAGGAGATAGTCAACACACGGTATCTTTACCTCTTGGTTTCGCTTTAGACCCGTGTCAATTTTTATTCCCCCCATCTCCTGCCTTCTCTTCCCTTGCCTCTCTTGCTTCGCTTTCCATCTTCCGAAGCGGAACGCCCATCTTCCCTGCGAGGTAGGTCACCAGCGGGTCATTCTTATAATCCTGTAAGTATCGGACTTCTCGGATGCCTGCCGCAAGAAGAAGACGCATACAGATGATACAGGGAAAATGGGTAATGTAGGCGATACATCCTTCGGAGCGTACGCCTCGTTTGGCGCAATCGGCCAGACAATTCTGTTCGGCATGGACGGTGGCCTGTTCGTGGCCGTCTCGTACAATGGAGATATGTTCGCAGCCAGGTAGAAATCCATTGTATCCCTGGCTTACGATACGATGGTCTTGTACAAAGAGACATCCCACATGGAGCCGATGACACGGACTGCGTGTGGCGGTGACTTGTACAATCTCTTTAAAGTATTCGTCCCAGGTGGGTCTTGTGGTCATTTCTTCCTGCGTTCTGCCTTTTTTGTCTGCCTTTGTTCCTTAACCCCCGTCTCGTTATCTGCCTTTCTTGCCCCTCTTGCCCCTCTTTCCCGTCTTTCCTTTCCTGCCCGACTTGCTGCCTTTCCGTTTTACCGTCCGCCTTCCTCCCTGCCCCATATGCTGTAATCGTCCCTGACTCTCTCGTTGAAGAACACCCTTGTATTCATTCGCAAGCTCAGGAAACTTCCGATAACGTTCATGGGCTAAGTTTTCCATATCTTGTTCCAGGTATATCGGGTCCTTTATCGTAAGACAATTGCCCTTCTCTTTATCTAATGGGTAATCTACCTTGACTTCATACTGAAGAATGGATCCGAGTAGATGACGGATTCCTTCATTATGTCGGTTACCATAGTATCCAATTTGGAGCATCCCTCGGTCATTTCCTTGGGGTTTCTTGACCATTCGTGCGACGGCATACATATCCAATAAGGGCGCTGTGGCAAAGATAAGAATGTGATAAAGGAAGTCAATCACATCATTGATAATGTCAATATTGCTTTTTAGCATTGGGGTTTGAATGTCATAGGGCACACGATAGAAGAATTGTTTGGATTGAAAGATACCAATAAGAATATCACGAAAGATAAGTAAAAGAGGAGGGTCAAGGGATAGATATAGTACCATTTGTTTTATGGAATCGGTAAAACTGGGGGAAGTAAACATAAGAGACACCATTTGGGATTGAAACGCATCGAGCGAGAGAGTACTCTGACGTTCTATTTCTTTGCGAATAAGACTTTTCTGTTGTCGAAGCTTCGAAAAGATAAGCTCCACAATTCCCTCAGCCAGCTTTTCTTCGGTCTGTTTTGGGGTGAAGGCCAGTTTGATAAAATCAACAGCGAAAGAGACCTCAAACTCGGTCCAATCACGGGTAGATGACTTCATACCCATATCGGCCATTTGATAGGAGGGGTAAATGAACTCGTGTTTTTTGTTAAGGGACGAATCATAGAGCAATTTCATAAAATACATCACTTTGGTGATATGCCATTCCACATAGGGTGTAGTCTCCATTAATCGTGTATCCATATGATGCCAACGAACAAATTGGGTAGGACAGGGGTCAGAAGCAACAGAGCGTTTTGAGACATCATAACAGGATTGGGTTGACTTGACAAAGTGATGAAAGAGGATTTGTGATTCATTGTTCTTTGGGGTATGGTCCCAGTTGGTTTCGGTAAAGACATCCACGGGCATTTCACGAGCCAGTTCATCCAGGGTATGGAAGAAGGCAGGTGAAAGGATACTCAAGCACCCTTTTTCTTCGGTACAGTCATCGCACAAGATATCGGACCCGTGTCGGTCACCAAGAAGGAGAACGAGAGGAAGTTCGGGGTGATCGGCAGGCGGATGAAGATAGGAGAGAGAGACAGGACCGGATAACCGGTCAAAGGTTTGACCGCCGAGATGAATCCCCTTTTTCATTCTTCTATATCAACATATATTTTGTAAAGGTAGAGCCATGTCCGTCCTGCCACTGCGTTATTATGCCCCGAATGCGGCCACCTATGATGCATCTTCGGGGAGAGATCTGCTACGTGTGTCTGGAAATGTAGTTCGTCCTGCCATCGGCGGGAAACGTCGTACCCGAACATCCCGCACCCGAAAGCAAAAGGGTGGATTTGTACCCTCCGTGATGGAGGGATTCTGTGCCGCCACGTCCAAATACATCGTCCCCCTTGCCCTCTTCGCCATCCATTCCTTGGTTCGGAAGGGGACACAGAAGGCAGGCAAGAAGGCAGGCCGAAAGACAGGAAAGGCAAAGAAGGCAAAGAAGGCAGGCAAGTGAGAAAAAGAGAATCTAAAAAAGCTAGTCTAAAGCCATAAAGGAACCCTACTAGCAAAATGAGTGTATCGCAAGGTGCTAAACCGAATGTCAATGGCAATCTCTTTGAGATTCGTACCGTTCAATCTGCCGCCTTTCGTACCCTGATTGAGGCCCTTAAGGAAATCTTAACCGAAGCCAATCTCGATTTTGACTCTACGGGTGTGAGGGTCATTAATGTGGATGAGACGCATACGGTGTTAACGTATCTCCGACTCTATGCTGAGCGGTTTGAGTATTTCTATTGTCCCGCAAAGTATATTCTCGGCGTCAATATGATTTATCTATTCAAGTTGATTAAGACGCTGTCCAATAACGACAGTCTTACGTTGTTCTTGCCGGCCTCCAATCCCAACAAGCTGGGAATTCGTGCAGAGAATGCGGAGAAGGGTACCACGAACACGTGGATGATGAAACTCTTTGACACCAACATCGAGAACATTGAGTTTCCGAACATCAGTTTCACGTCGATTATTCACATGCCCTCCGCGGACTTCCAAAAGATTTGCCGAGACTTCAATGCGTTGGCGGAGAAGCTAGAGATTACGAGTTCGGATTCGGGATTGGTCTTTCGTTGTGTAGGCGATTTTGTGGATGGCGAGACGGTGATTTTATCCAATAATCAGGGTGGGATTGAGGTCCAACGAAACACGAGTGAAATTGTACAGGGTGTGTTTGAGCTCAAATACCTCGTCTTGTTTACCAAGTGTACCAACTTGTGTACGAGTACCCAAATTCATTTGAAGAATGACCTACCGCTGGTCTTGCGCTACATGGTGGCCAACCTGGGTGAGGTGCGTTTGGTCCTGGCGCCACAGAAGCAAAAGACGGACCCTGCGATGCGAGCTCCGCAGAAGATGTAAGGAGGCAGACACCAAGGGATGTAAAGGATTCATTTGATAAACCATCAACGCACAGTAAGACCGATGGATTATTTTACCTCACCTGAACAAGAAGCATTCTTACGTGAGGCGTATGAAGCACGATGCAGAGAGGAGCAAGACAGGCATCGCATGCGTCGGCATCGTGTAGAGGTCCATCGTCCGCCCCAAGAACAGGACCGCATCTTTTTTGTGGAGGAGGGCAGTGTCTATTTGGGGGAGGTTCATCCGAAGACCCGATGTCCAGATTCGTCTGTCGCAGGTGGGGGTTGTTATGGGATGGACTATCAATACATGGAGCAGGTACAACGATTCATTCAACGGCATCCACGCTATATGGTGGTCTTCACCATGGACAGGGGCTATTCCTATCGTTCAGGGATTTATCCTGCGCGTATGGTAGCCGATGGAGAGGAGTTGGTGCTGGAGGGCAACTAGATGTAGTCTCCGCATTCGGCATAAAAAAAGAGAGCCCCTGTAAGGACTCTGTTTGATTATGTTCTTTTTCCTTCCTTCTCTCTTTACGGTGGTTCACATTCTCTTCTGGATAAACGGTGTATAAATGACATCGGATTCCGTGACGGCGGAAGAGATGCCATACTGGAGATCCGAGGACCGTTGATAGGTGCTTCCCATATGATTCCATATCTTGATGATATTGAAACCTCGCTTGGGGCTAATCGACAAACCATTGATGAGATTGCCATTATTTGTCGTAAGCGACCCCGTCATGGCGGCAATGAGATAATTTAAGTAGCTATCCGTAGCCTCTTTCTTCTGGCACCGAAAGGAGTAATACCCGCCACGAATGTTTTGATGATTCTCCCACAGTGGGGGAATGGGGTCTCGCATCACAAAGAACATTCCCTCGGAAAAGCAATCGGAGCCAAGCGCATCCATAATCGTCCAAAAGTCCTTCCACGTCTTCATCGAGCCAAGGCTCGTAAAGGTTTGAAGGGTCCATTTTGTCTCTTCTGGGGAGTGGAAGTACAGAGTCCATGACCCAGAAGGAATCGCGGAATCTAAGGTAATGTGACCCAATCCGTTCTCCATCGTTCCGTAAAGAGAGAAGGGGTTCTACTAAAGGTGAAGTAGATGTCTTTAAGTCCTTTAAATGGACGCTTCAATTTTTGGCGGGTCATCTTCTCTTCTGCGCCTGCGCCTTTTTCATTCTGGATGAGCGCTTCTGCGCCTGCACCTGCCTCTTTTTCCATTCTGGACTAGCGCTTCTGTGCCATCGCCTGCTTCATCTGCATAAGTTCCATATACGAGACAGGTCCACGTCGTTCGGCAAACCGGCTCAACAGGATATTTCCAATGCGTACATCGGTTTGACGTTGGTAATCCAACCCCTTAATGTCCAGTTCTCGGTCACAGCATCCTGCCACGATCACCACTTCATTGCCACCTCCACCCCCTCCTTGGGTGACATTCAATTGAAATTGTGTAATATGATAACTTCCTGTATTCCGTAGATAGAGAGTATAGGTACCTGGAACCGTAGCAGAGGTTGTGGAAATGACACCTGACACGGAGTTTATCGTAATCGTCGCATGAGAGCCCTCATCGCCGCCCTCCACCTTCAGGAGTTGGTAATTACGATTTGGAAGAAGTGCGGCAAGCGTGGAACTACCTGAGGGGACCGGTACCGTGGAAGCAGTAGTAAGGTCGGCAATCACCCACTCCTTGACATCATCTGTCTTTGAAAAATAGACCGTCACCCCCGTCGTCAATGGATTCGTCTTTATGCTCATATTGTCGCCATCATAGACCACGGTATAGGGGACGGAGGTAGCTTCCGAGGATTGCTTGGGAACGATGTAGGAATAGAGGATTTCATACGCATTTCCACTCTCCGCATCCCGACGATAATACAGTGTCCGAGGGGAACCCTCTTGAGTGTAGGCAGAGGTCAAATCTTCCGTCTCTTCACTTCCATCAGAACCCATGTTGCCATAGGCACCAAATCGAAAGGGGAGCGAATCCGCCACCGACCAATCCATCTTAAAAATGCCCTGTGCCGCCCAGCCCTGACGAAGGGTGAAAGTGCGTCCAAAGACCGAAAAGGTCTGTGTCGTGATCACCCCATCGGCTTCATTTTGAGGGTTCAACAACGGAAAATAATACTTGCCTGTGGTGACATCATAGAGATAGAAAAAGCCCCAATCATCAAACACGTCATTCCCCAAATCATCCCAGTAGGAGGCCTGTAACCGATTTTCCTCGGATTTGTCTCCTGCCACAATGTTTCCATCTACGAAATCGGCCATATCGGCAAAGAAGGTGCCTTGATAGTCATAAGGATTCATATCATACGTATACTCGTCATTTGTCATATCCTTATAGGGGTTTCCACCAGTGGAATTGGGATTGAAGGGATAGACGCGGTTCAAGAAGGGAACGCCACTGCCATCTTCAAGAATGTTCTGGGCGGTATAGGGGCTATAGCCCATTCTGCGGAGCTCATAGGGTTGATTGACTCCTGTGGAGATCCATATGGTTCCCACGCCTGGTTGGGAAGAGGGAACCGAATCCAGAACGGTATTGGCATTCGCCGTGTTCCAACTGCCTGGAGAGCCTCCCGAGCCTGCCTCGGAATACTGTGAGGAATCAATGGACGCACTGTTTCCATAAATGTATCCCGTCCCTCCACTGACCGTTCCTGTGGTATAGACTTGGTTGATATCCCGATAAATGGAACCACTTACTTCCAGTAATAAACCGATGATTCCGCCTGCCGCAAGACCGGTCACATTGCCCATGGTATAGCCATTGGTAATCGTCACATACAGATTGTTTCCCCCACCGGTCGTCAAGGAACCACACAAACCACCCGCATTGCCTCCCGAGATGTTTCCCGTGGAATAGACATTCTCAAGCAACACCGTGTTCCTTCCTGGGTTCGCACCGATGATACCACCCGCATTGTTTCCACTGATCAGACCGGTAGAATAGCAATCTCGTATCGTGGCACTATACTGATTTCCACCCGCGATACCTCCCGCACCGTCTCCGATAATCGCGCCCGTGGTGTAGCATTGGAATACAAGGGTATTGTCGGTATTGTATCCCACATTGGCTCCTGTGATACCACCTGCCTGATCGGAAATGGAGCCCGTGCTGGAACAGCCAAGGACCAGCAACTGCCCCGCCGAACCATCATCGCCTGGCTCTCCCGCATTTCGTCCCACAATCCCACCACAAAAGCTGGGAATTGCGCCGCTCGAACAGCAATTGACAAAATAATTACGTTGAGCACCCTTACCAAAATAGTTATGGCCAAACCATCCCGCGCCCTCATCGTAGGTTTCTCCTGCCTTCAAGGAACCCCCTGTGCCGTCGATGAACAGATTGTACACCCGAATGTCCCAATGGCCATTGAGTTCACTGGGGATGAGGCCTGCCGTTCCTTGCTGGGGTCCGATTCCATTCTGAATCAAACCGGTATAGTCCGTGGCGGTCACCGTGATGACGGGACGTGTACCATCCCCTCGGAGGGATTTCTTACCAAACTGAATATGGCTTGTCGTACAGATAAAATACATGGAGGAGGAGTCCAGCGTCATATCGGTAGTCCATTCCAGGGTGAGAAAGCCGAGACTGGTGTCCGAGTTATACACGGAGGCAGGCCAATACAAGGTATTCCAATTCTCTTGGTCGGTACTGAAAGAGGTGTCTCCCTCTACCTGCCGAAGATACACCGTGGTTCCTCCAGGGTAGAAGAGACTCGGTCCGCCCACCGCAAAACCCTGTTCGCTCATGGGTCCCAGCAACAAACGAGGTTCGGTTCCGGTACCGATGGTTCCATGTACGCATCCGTGTGGAAACCCATAGACCGTGCCCTCTGTCATGGGATAGGTTTCATCGCCAAACACAAGGCTACCCGAAGAGGGGGTGAGGTAGGCGAGATAGGTCTGTTCAAAGGAACGTACGCCGGTATCCACATGGGGTGCCGTATCTCCCTTTATCCAGCGCATGGGAATACGTTTCACAGAAGAAAGGTCAATTCCCAAGGTGTGAGACAATTTGGAATGAAGCGCAGACGGAAGCTCGAGGGAGAAATAGACCGAGCCTGAAGGCTGTTGTTCGATTCGTCGTTTGGCGACGATGACTTCGTCTTGGGTGAAAAGAGAAGACAGCTCATCGGGGGTGAAAAGAGTATCATAAATAGATATCATGTATCGATACTATCTATTCTATGTGACAACTATTTTTAGAAAGGACGATGAAGCGTCTACAGAGGTGGATTCATACACTTGATAGGCAGGATAGGGTCTTCTGCGCCAAAGACAGGCAACGAATGCTCCTGGGCCTCCTCATCCATCCAACGAATGACAGGGTGCTCTGTAGGACAAAGTGAGGCAGAACCTTCCATACACCAGGCAAGGGCAAGGGTACGCATCGTAGGCGGAAAAGAGGGTGTCGTACGGATGGTTAGGTCAGTAAGGAAGTGGTCCATATCGGCCACCTTTTGATGGTCTGCCTTCTCTAGGGTCGCAGAGAGCAAGGTCAGTCGGTAGGTCTGATGATCTGAAGGAGAAGAAAGGAGATGTGTCAGACGATGGCCGATGGGGTCATATTTCCAGGAAACAGGCTTCGTAAAATAGGAACGACAGGATACAGGAAAGAGCATCGCCTGTTCAGGATGAATGTACCAGGAATAAAAGTCCTTATCCAAATAAAACGCCAGGTAGGTAAAAAAACGGTGGGATTTGTACCATAGACATTGAATGTATTCTTTCGCACGGTTCCAGACCGTCATACATTTAATGAGTAGATAGTTACGAAATCCCACCATGTCTGAATAGGTGTTTGTATCTTTGATGATTTAGGTTCTTACTTCTTACGGTAAAAGGCGACCGTTTGCGTCTTCTCCTTCCAGTATCCAATGGCAGTTTCGGACAACTCACCGTTTGCTTCCATGATATACAAGAATCCGTCCGCATCCTTGTAATACGTTACGCCCTGATAGACCAGTTCCTCCAGTTCTTCGCCTTCTTCTTCCTCTTCTTCTACGACTTCCTCTTCTTCTACGACTTCCTCGACTTCCTCCTCCTCAACGACTTCCTCTTCCACAACTTCCTCTTCCTCGACAACCTCTTCCTCCTCGACGACTTCCTCTTCGACGACCACAGGAGCCTTTGCTTCAACCACAGGAGCCTTTACCTCAACCACAGGAGCCTTTGCTTCAACCACAGGAGCCTCCTCTTCCTCTTCAATGTCCGGCTCGTCCTCGTGAGAAGGTTGCTCCTCTTCCTCCTCTTCAATCTCGTGCTCTTCATCGGACAAGGGGTCTACAATGATGGCGATGGCGGGCTGTACCATCGCTGCCGCGATAGCAACCGCCTCTGGCTGTACCACCGGTGCCTTTGGCTCTACCGAAGGTGCCTGGGGCTGTACCGAAGGTGCCTCTGGCTGTACCGAAGGTGCCTGGGGCTCTACCGAAGGTGCCTGGGGCTGTACCGAAGGTGCCTGGGGCTGTACCGAAGGTGCCTCTGGCTCTGGCTCTACCGAAGGTGCCGCGATAGCAACGGCCGCCTCCGACACAGACCGAGACACCGGCGTTCGGGGGGGCAACGGAGGAGAGACCGGTGCCTGACGAGGGGAGGCGACCCTCGGAGAGACAGAGGGCGGTGTATGGTCCGACTTATTAACCAGGTACACCACATCTTCGTCTTGAGGATGAAACGGCGTAATGGATTCATCTCTCCATACATCCGGTTCGGGTTCCGAGATATGAACCTCACGAACACTCTCTATCACTTCCAATCGGTCCAACAGATGATTCAGAGCCACCTGTTGAGACTCCATTTTCTCCGAGAGTTTCTCCATACAATGACGAAGGGCCGATAATTCCAAGCGTGTGGAGGTATCGGATAGCGAAGCACTCGGAACCACCGCAGGAGAAGCCGATTCTGAAACCTCTGCTTCCGCATCGGATTCGGGTAAACGGTTCAACCAATCCTCCAGCTGACCCAATTCCTTTTGAATCTGGTTCAAACTGCTGCGAATGAGAAGGGAACGAAGGGTGTGTGCGGGGCGTGCGGACTTCATCGTCTGTTAGAGAACAACGTATACCCCAGTTTAAGCCATCTACCGTCGTCAATTTTTACACCCCTACCCCGAATCATATTTGATTTTGAGATTGATGCACGCATCCAACGTCGATTCCCATGCCTTCAAGGGTTTGGTACGACGCAAACGAAGCACCTCCTCGGCTTTCTGTAGACGCTCCGTCACCGTCTCCGATACATTCTTGGTCAGATTGGCATCATAAAAGTCAATCGGCTTTGTATCCATGGTCGCAAGAATGCTCACCATCGGGGGCAAATGAACATCCACACGAACGGTATGGGATTGAATGAGCTGACGATATTGCTGAATGGAGAGGCATCCGCCAAAATAGGAGAGAAGCGTTTTGGGAGGGGCAGGACGAATGGTTCCCCCACACGCCGCTCCATAGATACGGTGGAGAAGAGCGAGTTGTTCCCAGCGGGTATGAGCGTCCTGTCGCATATCAAACAAATAGGAGCACGCACATTCAGGGCAACAGAAGTTTCCCGATACAATCATCGCCTCACCGGTATCACGAAGAGGCAGGACCACGGGCCGATGAGGAAACGTGTGACAACACCAAAAACACGCCGCCTCGGAATGCGCGGGGAGCGTCATCGTCTCGGACGAATCTTTGAATTGGAAGAGAAAGGTTCCCTTCAGTCGGTAAAAGTCCAACTCCTCCTGGGAGGGTGGTCGCTGCGTGGTCGTTTTGGCAGGAGGTTGAGTCTCGGTCATTACGGGATGGCCTGCCAAGGAAGAGGGCGCCTCCATCACCTCCATGACCTCGGAAAAGGGATTCTCTGCTTCACGATCATAGGGTTGTGCCTCCGTGGGAGGAAGAGGATTATAAGCGATGGGCATATCGTTCATCGGAACATCACGACTTTGAATGGGCAAATGAACCACAAGAGGACGACGTGCCGTCACGGCCATCAGATTTCCCTCAATTCCATCGGGCGTAATCACCGCCACCACGGGGAATTGCTTTTTCTTCGTGGTTTTCTTTGTCTCCTTTACGGGCTCTGGCGCGACATCGCTTGCCTTGGTATTCGTCATGTCGGATTCTGCCACCTCGGATGCAGCTTTGGTACGCTTGGATCTTCCTTTACCGCTCATGGGTATCTGTTAGGTACTTTGTTGCGTTGCGACATTTAAGTGGTTTTAAGGCGCTTATGCGCCGACTCAAAGGCGTAATGCCGACTCAAAGGCGTAATGCCGACTCAAAGGCGTAGCGCCGACATAGAAGAGGCTAAAGCACCTGGTAGAAACTAGGTCAAATGGTGTCGGTAGAGCCTTCGTACTGGTGTGAACGTGTTCAGCACTGTTTCTTTCTCTTTCTGGCTCAACCGAAATCGCTCCATCATTTGTTGTTGTTTGGTCCACCTGGGTCAGGAAAGACAACAAGTGCGGCGTGGCTAGTGGATAAGATATGGGGAAATCGTAAATCCTTGATGTGTATTTCGATGAATGCGGCCGATGAGCGCAGTCTAGAGTCGATTCGTCAGAAGGTGTTTCCCTTTCTTCAAGTGGATTGGCGAACTGAAAAGGAAACCGCCCCACGTTTCTTGATTCTGGACGAGTGTGAGACCTTGACCGAAGCCGCCCAGCTCTCCTTACAGACGATGCTCAATACGGACCCCAAAGAAGTATGTGTGATTCTCATTTGTAATTCACAGAGCCGAATCCATCCCAAGCTCCGACAGCGTCTGTTGAAGATTCGCTACGACCCCCCTCCCCGAGGGACGCACCCCCCTACGCTCACGCATGCCATGACACGAGGTGACCTCCGTCAAATGGACCGACACCAGGACACCGAAGAACGCATTTGGAACTATCTACACGCTCATCCCTCGACACTCCTGACCCTCCTTCGGAAATCGACGATGGATGAGGTCGGGATTCTTTCCGAGCTCCTCCTGCTTGCGGACCACTTCCACGTGCTAGACAGCGAAATCGTACACCACATCAATCTCATTTATCCACTGGTCGCCGAAACAACCCCCCTTCGGAACGAGTGGGAACGTCATGCCCTCCAGCTGATTACGGGGCTTAAAGGAAAAATTGAAAAGAAGTTTTTAGAGGAAAGAGGGGTGAATGAAGTGAAAACACATGGCGTATCATAAAACGGATTTACGAATCTCCACGATGGTCATTACCGCCCATTGGGGCACATCCATTCAATTGGCATCTCTCTTTGAGTCCCTGCGTTCGGAGATGATACCCATCTGGTATCCATCCGAGGGTGTATTGAAGATTGAGCATGGCAATCGTGTAATGGGATGGAGTCACAAGGACATCTTTACCAATCGGAAGATATCGGACAAAACCTTCTTCAATCAGGCCACCCTTGTTCTTCGGCGTCGTATCCCTCTCCCCCACCCAGCGCAGGAGGAGCAGGAAGACCAGGAAAAGCAGGAGGAGAAGGAAAAGCAGGAAGACCGAAAAGAGCCACCGAGTACATGGAAAGAGGTGAACATGAAGTTGTTTGCGAACGGTGGGATTCAAATGACGGGTGTCACTTCAGAGTCGTTTGCCTGTGCGGCCATCGAGTGGCTCTATCAATGTATTCTTCGGTTCCCCGTGTCCCCCTTTGCGGGCCCCGTCCATCTTCATCGTATCTCGATCCAGCTCATTAATACGGACTATTCCATCAATCGGTACATTAATCAGGATGCGCTCCACAAGATTCTGATTAATGACTACAATCTGTGTAGTATGCTGGAGAAAACCATCTACCAAGGGGTCAATACCAAGTACTTTTACAATACACAGAATACCACAGAGGGAATCTGCTCGTGTGAGAAAATCTGTAAGGGACAAGGTACAGGGGAGGGAGAAGGACAATGTAAACGTATCACCATGAGCATCTTTCGTACGGGTAAAATCATCATTACAGGCGCTCGTAAGATGGAGCAAATTCGTACGGCATACGCCTTTCTCAATCGCGTCTTCGACAAACACCATGCTACGGTTCTGTACCACCCTTTGTCGTAATCCGCTCCCTTTTGTAACCCGTCCCCTATCCCGTCAAGCCTCCTCCTGCCTCCCTTGACCCCTGTCCTGCCTCTGTAATTCCTTTGATGCGTTTAATCATATGAAAGGAATTATTTTTTATTGACAGACCTACACCTAGAACATGAGTGCTCCGGCTTCTACTGCTTCCTCATCTGCCTCATCTGCCTCATCTGCCTCCGCTGCCGCATCCGCCGCCCTTGTCCTGCCTGGTACCCAGACCCTTCTCCAGGCCGCCAAGATTGCCATGGAGCAGGACCGCGCCATTCTGTTGGATTATTACCAGGAGACCGGCAACGGTACGGCCTTTTTGGGCGAGGACCCTGAGACCAAGGAGCGTATCCTCGTCAAGTCCAAGGAGGAGTTTACTTCGCTCATTAAGAAGCTCTACAAGGTCGGTGATGATTTCATTATTCTGACCGAGAACTCTATCTATCTCGTATCCGGTAAGATTCAGAAGCGTAAGGTGAACCTCGCAAGTCTTCAAGAGGCCTATGATGCTCTGTAATCCTGTAAAATTGAAGCCCTCTACCGCCTTCTTCTCTTGTATCCTTGCCCCATGTCATTGGAACGCCCTACCGCTGTGTGGAACGATACGGTCTATCACCCACAAGTGATTATCTTTGCCCTCTTTGGCCAAAATAATCAATTGACCGAGACCGAGATTCACCAGCTGATTGCGCCCTTGGTAGAGGAATGGGGGCGTACTCCGGATAGAATTCTCCTTCCTTCCGAGGGGAAGTCATCGGCCTATTTCCTGGAATGGGCGGAATCCATGGAACTGCGTACGGCAGTCTTTCACTGTGATTGGATGCGGAATGGGAGAACCGCACAAATCTTACGAGATGACCGAATGATGAAAGAGTGTACGCACGCTCTCTGCTTTCTGTCTTCACGAAGCAAACGAATGGAATCCTTTGCGGAAAAATGGACACGGAAGGGCAAGACCGTGTTTACATGGAGTACTGCGGAAGGTCTTGTTCAGCTTGAAATGGATCACGAACCGAAGAAGGGTTCAGTGCCCGATCGCAAATCAAATACAGGAACAATGCTTGAGTGGCTGCAATGCCACCCGAAAGAATAATGTTAAAGAGGATGTACACCAATTGGCCAACGGGCATCTTCGAGGTGGCAAAAATGAAGATTCCGCCGAGAACCGAGAGACCGGCCCATACCGAGAAGACCATGAAGAAGAGATAAAAGTATCCGCACACGACCTGGTTGGAAATGGCGTCGGTCCACGAGTGGGTTGGCATTTTTTGTTCCTATTCTACAAGTCCATTTTATTTTACGAGCCCATTTTATTTTGCGAGCCCATTTTATTTTGCTGGATTCTAAGTAGAAATGGCCAAATCCTCAAAACGTCACTCCAAGCGTCATTCGAAGCGCAGTCACAAGCGCAGTCACTCCAAGCGCCGTACCCATCGTGTTCGCGGTGGAGTCGCACCACTGAATGACCACAGTATGTCGTGGGCTTCCAAGATGAGCATGGGCCAGGGTGGAGACTACCTGAAATACCACGTGGGTCAGCACGGAGGTGCGGCATTGGTCGGTGCGGATTTGTCTCACGATTCGATGCTCCCCTCTCAACTGCGTGCCTCGGCCCATTTGGCAGGAATTGACCGTGCCATCGCCGAGGTTCAGCACTACAAGGACCAGGCAGGTGGTCGCCGCAAGCGTTCCAAGCGCAGCGGCCATAAGCGTTCCAAGCGTTCCAAGCGTTCTAAGCGCAGCGGCTCAAAGCGTTCCAAGCGCTCAAAGCGTAGCGGCTCAAAGCGCAGCAGCCACAAGCGTCGCACCCACCGTCGTCGTGGCGGTGCCCTCGGATATGCCCCCTTCGGTGCCAAAGAGATGCTCCTGTCCCCGTCGGAAGTTCAACAGGCGGGGTTGAATCCTCATTGGAGAGATGTGGAGACCGAGGCGGCCAAGGTCCGTAACGGATTGTAAAAGCCACGCAGTGGCGACCAAAGGGGCGTAGCGCCGACCGAAGCCACGCCACAACTTAATCCTTAACACGTTTTAGCGCAGTCTGTATGGATTCCTTTGAAGCATTCGTACTGCGAACAAACGGTTGTAAGAGAGGGCGCAATACGTCCGCTCCACGAACCGACAATCGCTCACGCTCCTCCTCTGAAAGTGTCGCCTCTACACGAATCCGTAAATCACCATACTTGCCATTCTCCCGAACCATCGGCATACCCAACCCTGAAAGAACATAGACATCTCCGTGAAACGACCCCGCTGGCAGTTGAATCGGCAGGCCCTCATCGTATCCAGGATGACCCTCCAGTGTAACGACGACACCAAGCAGGCATTCGGATAAGGACACGGAGACACGGGTCTCCAAATGCTGGAGCTGGTCACCCACACGACGAAAGGTCTGAAAGGCAGGGTCACTCGCATCTTCTTGGACCACGATATGGACATCCCCTGGTCGCTCAAAGGCAGGATGGTCCGAGCACACCTCAGGAAAGATAAACGTCTCCTGGGGACGAGAACCAGGAGGGAAATGAACCGTGAGCTTCTTCGTCTCATTCGTAAAGCCACTCCCCGCACACTTCCCACACGTTTCCAAGACCCGTTGACCCTTTCCCTGACATTCCATACACGGACCCGTCGTATGCATCGCCATCGGACCCATCTGTACCACCTGCGTCACCATCCCCTGACCATTACAACGTTTACAGGTCTCTCTCACCTTCGCACCGGTATGGTCACAGGCTCCACAGAAGGCCTGCCGATTAATGTTCAAATCAAACTGATGACCCAAATAGAAGTGTTCTAAGCGAAGGGGGATGGTCTGTGTACTCGGAACCGGCTTCTTCCCCTTTCGCACCGGCCCATTCGGACCCATGGGCCCATTCGGTCCGTGACCAAACATGTTTCCAAACAAATCGCTCAGATTCACATTGACGTCAAAGGGGAACGGGAATCCACCAGGCATTCCTCCACCGCCTGCCATCTGTTCGTCCGTGGAGCCCGTCTCATCGTAGCGCCGACGACGCATCTCATCGCTCAGTACCTCATTCGCGTGAGCAATCTCTTTGAATTTCTCGGGGTCACCGCCCTTGTCGGGATGATGCGTTCGTGCCATTTTCAAATACGCCTTCTTAATTTCTGTGGAACTGGCTCCCTTCGGAACACCCAATACATCGTACAATGAGGCAGGACGAGACATCACCGAGGTAGCAAAGTAGCAGGGCAGGGCAAAGGTCCGATGATGAGACAGTTCCACCCACTCGTTTAAGTCAAGAAACGGCACGGGATATAAAGTCATCGGTGAGACATCCCACACAGCAGTCCCCTTCCCCTCTCTCCATCCCTCAAACATGGTCTCCTTGGTGGGTCAAGAATCGGTATGGGAAGAATTCAATCAACAGATGGATACGCCCACCCATCTCTTTCTCACAGGACCTCCTGGATGCGGAAAGACGACCCTCATGCGCGCCTTTCTTCGGAACTATGCGGAACAGCACGGACGCCCTCATCCGCATCTCTGGGGTCTCCACTCCAACGACGAATGTCTCCTTCTGGGACCGGAACAAGATCGTGGCATTCAAACCATACGCGGACAGGTCAGTCTCTTTATCCGTCAAATGTCTCTTGGATATAACCTCCATCGCTGGGTGGTGATTGACGACGTGGATTCCTTCCCTCACATCTCCCAACAGGCCCTTCGCCGACCCATGGAATCGTACTCACACATTACCCGCTTCTTGTTCGTGGGAACCTCCGAAGAGGACCTCATTCCTGCCTTGCGTTCCCGCTGTCTCCATCTCAAAATGAACATCGTGGATATCATGGCCTGCCAATCCGAGTTCTTGGCGTATATTGGAATGTCCCGTCCCCAGGAGCTAACCGACGAAATGTGGAATTGGGTGATGAATCTCTCTTCGGGCAACATCAGTGATGTGGTGCGTCTCTTAACGCTTATTCGGGACGTCCGAGACATTCAGCATCAGCCCCTTACGTTGACCCTGGTCCGTACGCTCTGCTCGGCACCGTTTTATATGAACTTCCTGCCTCTGTTGACGGCCATGGCCCAACGAAACATCGCACAATCCATTCAGTGTTTGATTACCATCTGGAAGAAGGGATATGCGTATGAGGACATTCTGGAATCGTTTCAGCAAATCAATCAATTGTTTGGCGGAACCGAATTAAAGGAGAACATCCTCGTTCATCGTTTTCTGATTCAGGCGTGGGTGTCGTATTGTAAAGGGAATACCAGTTTATTGGCCTTACAACATGTCGTGTATCGTATCTTAACGGAAGAGTAGGTTTATTTGGAAGAAGCGGAACCCGAAGGGCGAAGACCCGCTTCCAGGAGGTAGCGAAGAACGATGTCGGATTCCATCACTTGCTGTTCGGACATACGTAGAACCCATCCAAAGACCTCACGGTCCTGAAGCTCTCTCCAGGGGAGAGGAACATACACGGTATGGGGTTGGACATCAAAGGGCAATTGACCTTCGGTACCCGCCGCCAACAAATCCTCCAATTGAATGCGTTTGCCATTCTTCTTGCGGGTCAATCCACAATGGGGGTCCACCTCCACCCCGAGCGATGCATACTCGGAAGCAAAGCGACTGTAATCCCAGTTCCAGTCCCTTCGTATCTGCTCGCCACCCCGTTTCTCATCCACTCGTTGAAAGCATACCTGTTCCCATTCTACCAACATCGGATGCTTGGCACGGGGCACCCAGAGGGCGTTCTTTCCTGGGGTAGAGGTTCCATTGGGACCCGCATAGGTCTCGTCGGGATTCGTTCCAAAGAAGACCACCTTGTCCTTGGGCAGTTCCCCGAACCCTCGGAGGCAGACCGTAGTGGGGGAAAGCCACAGGCCACCGAACTCCGCCAGTACCGCAGACCGAATCCAGTCCATCTCGGCCTCCCCGAGCGAAGCGAGGTCTCCAAATCGCCGAAGACCCGAAGGAAGCGCCTCCTCTCCCAGTAAGTCCGCTACACCGGACACCCCTCCAATTACACGAATGTGATAGTCGTCCTTGTGTTGGGCGACAATGGTTTCGTACGTGAGGTTCAAGACGGGGATATTGAGCGCCCGTGAGGAACGTGCGCCGGCGTCCATCCATACACGGGAATTGACCTCGGAGGACGGATAGAACAACCACAGGTTCGGTCGGTTCAATCCACGTTCCAACAAGTGTTTATCGAGGAACCACTGCTTTTGAATCAGGTCTTTACGATAAACCACACCGAAGGCAACGGCGACCACCACGACGCCCAGAAAAGACAATAGATACCGTTCTGCGGGTGTCATTCTATTGTTGGGTTGTTTATTTATAGGGAGGGGGACCTCCCACCTGCCTAAAGGCAGGCAGGCCTCCCCCTATACCCCCTGTTCCGTTAACCTCCCTTGTCCCCCTACCTGCCTTTAAGCCCTCTTTGCCTCCCTTTAGATGCTCCTGCCTGCCACTGTCTTGACAAAGTCGTCCTGTTTCTCATCGCCTGCCTTGAGTCGCTCCGCTTCCTGCTTCTCTTCCTCTTCCTGCTTCTCCTCCTGCCTCTCCCCTCTCAACGCCCATTGGCTGGATCCAGTGGATTGAAAGAAGCCCTGAATGCGTCGCTTGTGTTCTGCCTCTTCCGCCTGCTTTGCCTTCTCGTACTCGGCAATGGCGGCGAGGTCTCGATCCAGCTCGGAAACATAGACCATGTCCCGCTCTTTCAGCACCGATTCAAAGGTTCGTCCCGTCTCCACAAACTCTGGAAGCTTATCCACCAATGTGTTCTCTTTCGTATAGGCTGCCTGGAGGTCACAGTACTCGGGGCGTTCTAACAGGTCGGACGTGAAGGAATCCGTCGTGGAGGCAATGAGCGCCGTTCCACCGGATGCGACACGGAGGGCCATTTGGTCGGGATGGAGCATGAGTGCCGTCACAGGAGGCTTACCACATTTGGCAGTGTACTCGAACATCCGTTGGAGGTCCTCTTCCCGAATAACAGGGGGCTTCATCGTACACGAACCGTATACGCCATCAGACGCAAAGGAGACGGTGCTTTTCTCTTCTTCTCCAAGCCACTCCGCATAGCCACGGGACTCAGAGGCGGAGAAGCCTCGTCCTTCTTCTGTGGCTCGGTGGAGCTCGAATTGGGCATTGAAGGCTTGATTGAACGACTGGTCTTGATGATGTTGTGCCTCATCTAGCACTTCGTCCACCAGCACACTCAGTTCAAAATTGTATTGCTCCTCACGAGATTGTTGGATGTCGGTGGGATGAAGGACACCACGACTCTCTCTGCCTCCTGTCCCTCGTCGGAGTATGCCTGACAGATAGATAAAGGCCGAAAGGAGCCGATCGAACAACTCTCCGTCTCCACCGTGGTCGGGATGAAGGGTTCGGGCGTGTCGTTTGAAATCGTGTTTCAAGGAGCGTTCATCGATACCTGAAAGCGAGGTATAGCCGAACAGGCGGAGTGACTCTTCCAGAGGGGTACTCATTCTTCTGGAGGAGGCAGTGGAATTGGAGAGGGGCGGGAGGGCGCATCCCTCTTTCTCAATGATACGTCAACTTCCCCTGATTGTGGTCTACGCCATCCACAATGACCATTCGTTTCATCCGGTTAAAATAGTCCTGTTGTTGGACAGCCAGTTCCGCCCGCTTTCGCTCCCGAGTGGATTCCTGAAGCCGCTGTCGTTGCTCGAACTCCTGGATGCCCCGCATCTCCTCGGACGACAGAGGGTCAGGAGCGCGCTCCCGAGAAGCACGGTATTCGTCCAGGCGTCTCTCGGACACGGTGACATTGGAAACCTTATCGGAAATGGTGGAGTCCGATGTGTACGCACCTCGTAAATCCGTATACTGAAACTTAGAATTGGCAGCCGCCGTAAACGAAGAGGGTCGTTCCGAGACCAAATCCGTTCCGCTACTCGGATTCAGGGTCAGTGCCATTTCTCCTGGATGGACGACGAGTTGGTTACTGGTTCGTTGGGAGCGCTTGGCTTCATCTTCAAACATCCGGTTGAAAACATCTCGATTGAATTGTCCTTTGAATTTCATATTGTTGCCTGACGATGACGAGCTCGATTCTGACCCTTTCAGCCAATCTCCGTATCCGTCCGAGTCAGGATCAGGAAGATGATGTTGTTCAAACAACCGGTTAAAGGCATTCACGTCCATTTTGTTGGCATCCATCCGAACCGGTTCCACGTGTTTCCACTGTTCTGCCTCCTGTGCCCGTTGCGCCTGCGCATCCCGTGCGCTGACCGCTCCTCCTGCTCCTGCCGCCGCTCCTCCCTTGCCCCGCATGTACCGAAGGATTTCCGACAAGTAGGCATAGGCACGGGTGACGGCCTCAAATGCCTCTTCGGAACCGCCTTTGTCCGGGTGCGACTTGACCGCCATTCGTTTATACGCTTTTTTCAGGGCTTCTTCCGTCAGAGCCACTTCTTCTTGAATGCCAAGGACTTCCAGGCAGGCCGCGAAATAGGAGATGGCCTTTTGTTTGGGGGTTTCGGTCACGACTTTCCATGAAGGGGCCGCTTCGGAGTACGTTTGAATCTGCTGAGAGGCGGAAGAGGACGATGAGGACGGATAGGAGAGAGGCGCACGCCCCCCTAAAGAGCCGGATGAAACAGGAGCAGAAGCAGAAGGAGCACGAGGCCCCCCTTCGCCAGGCAATGGCGCCGGCAGATGTCCGGATTGTGCCACGGAAACATAATGGAGCAAATGGGAATACACTCCCGCACGTTTGGCCGATTGAACATGCTCCACCGAAGACAGGCAGGTTTGGATGATTTGAACCCGTTTGGACGGGTCTTGGATTTGAAGAAGATGTTGGTACATTCGTGCGTGCGTTGGATCCACCACACTGGATTGATTCCCCATGGGTACGGTCTACTTTCACGGTGACCTTCATTTCCTATAAAGATACGCATGCCTCAATAGAATGTTGAACCTTGTACCCATTGCCTTTGCGTCGTTGATGGCATTTATCGACACCATCGTACTGTCCAGTCTGAAGAAGTACAACACCGGTGTTCACGCCTTCGGCATCGCCGTCCCGCTCGGAATGCTCATCTATTCCCTACAGCCCCTCATCTTTCTCAAGTCCTTGGAGTTTGAATCGCTTACCGTTATGAATGTGATGTGGGATATGATGAGCGACATCTATGTGACCGCCATCGGTCTCTTTTATTTCAAGGAGAAGCTGACGACGGCCAAGCAATTGGCATTGGCGTTTGCCTTTACGGCCATTGTTTTGTTTTCGTATGATTCGGTGAATGGAGGATGACTTATTCTCTATCAAACTACATCAAGGGAGGGTCCGCCCGAACATTTCGAGGGAGGGGGCGCAGGGGGACGCTCGTGTCCCCCTTAAAATGTTGCCCCTCATCAAAACATCCATCATGTCGGTTGAGTTATCCGATGCCATTGCGGTTGTCGCCCAGACCCCCTTGCCTACGCTTCCTGCGTCTGCTTCCGCTGCCTCTACGGTCATTCAAGTGACACAGGTCAATGTTCAGGTGAATAACGCCCTCCAAGGACACAACAGCGACGATAGTCATGACAGTGACCCCTACAAGGACCCTCGTTTCGACCACAAGGAGGAAAAGGCCGAACTGTCCCCTCGTCAGAAGGAGGTCGTCGCCCAGCTGTACGAAGTCTCCAAAGAGGCAGCGAAGCGAATCTTCTCCGTGGCCTCGTTGGACCACGTGATGAACATCGGTCGTCTCTTGGCAGAAATCGTAAAGCTCACCGAGAAGGCGAGTTATCGTGGGGAAAAGATACCCGGTTCCGAGAAAAAGGCGATTGTCTTGGAACTGGGTCGTCAGTTGCTTCAGGACCCCGAGGTCCTATCGGATGAGCTGGCTCGTACCGCCGCAGGAATGGCCTATGAGGCGATGGGAGAGGCCCTCTTGGAAACCCTTGTGGACGTCTCTAAACACGTGAATGTGATGGTAAAAGAGGTGGCCTCCACGTGTTGCGGTGCTCTCCTGTCCTGCCTTCAAAAGGCGTTGGAGAAGAAGTAAGTCTTTCCTGCCTTTTCCTGCCTTTACCTCTCCTTAGGGCTCATTGAGACAGGGGGTTCATTGAGACAGGGGGGTTCATCAAGACAGGGGGCGCAGGGGGAGGCCTACCCTCCGCAGGAGGGTGGGAGGTCCCCCTATTTGACTAAGTACGCCTTCACCTCACTCATCGTTGGAATCGGAATCAAGCTCTCACATTCCCAGAAGAATCGCTTTCCCAGGGATTCAAATCCAAAGACATCGGGGAACAGATGAGGAGCACGATACGGCAGGCTACGTTGAGGACACGGAGGCAGGAGGGACCAGCTTTCCAGCGGTAGGACAAGGGCTAATTGTTCTACCGGTTGAATCTCCTCCGCTTTCAAACGAATGGTACCTGGAAAGGCAGGCAACCCCGAAGCAGACGACCGTCCAAGCCACTCCCACAACGGAGGCAGGGAAAAGGGATAATACCAATCAAAACACACCTCTTCGGTTCTTCCGAGATAATACGCCCATATCCACTGGATACCATAGAGATAGTCGTGGCAGATACGGTCCACGGTGGAAGAATGATTCGGAAACCCTGGAAAGAAATGGGTCGTATAGAGCGCCTGCCACTCAGGACGGAGTCCATGTCTCTCTTGTAGCAGGACCGCTTCCTCGATGTGAAACAGCGGCCAATTCTCTTCTCCAACGGTGGCCACATCGGTCCAACGGGCCATCGCACGCTTCTTGGAAATCCCATCGTGGATTCGTTGCGCCTCGGTCTCCGAAAGGGCACGAAACAGCAGGCGTAATCCTTCCCACGATATCTCTAAGGTGGCAGGATGAATGAACGTGACCCCTTGGGAGAGGAGACGATGAAGGGTGTGAAGGAGCTCACTGTGGCCCTCGTCCCGAATGGGATAGCTGAGCGAGGTAGGCAGGAAGTCATTTCCGAGAACGCTCATGGCACAGACATAGTGGAGGATGAAAGGGAGACGCAAGCCTCCCCCTACACCCCCTGTTCTGTCAGCCTTTTCTGGGTCTGCTACCCCTCCTGTCCCTCCTGCCTTTTCGTCCTTCTCTTCGGTACCTGCCTTTCCCTGCCTGCCGACCTGAACCAGCCATTGACGGAGTTCGCCCACCGAGAACCATTCATAGGTTTCATTCCCCATCGCATCCCGAGCCACACTCCCCTTTTCCATTTCCTCACGAAAGAGCCAAACCGGCGACGACAAGTCGCATGTTTCGTATCCAAGGAGAGACAGGACAATTAAATCCGCATCCAACCCATACACGGCCACGACACCGTCCAACCCACCCTTTCGCCATTCCGCGAGGATTTTGTGCTCTCCCTCACCTGGTTCCCGACATGAACGGAGTGTCCAACGCACGCCTGTTTTTTGTGTCTTTTTTCGTCCTGCCTTTCCGTCGGCAGTCGCCTTTCCGTCCGCGTTCGCCTTTTCACATAATCCCGAGAGCGCCTCCATCAAACGGTCCATAAAGCGTGTTCCTGGTGTAATCGCATTCGTATTCCAGGAATCCGTTCCCGTCTCTGCCCCTACACCCGCCCCTGCCTTCGCCTCACGTTTCATCCAGGAGGACTTAAAGCGCCGAAGGCGCTGTTGGCGCATTTTGGCCATCGGTACGACGCCATCCACCGCCAAACACACACCCTTTCGAGGCTCCACTTGGCGAACCACGTGCTGGGTATAATCCAGAATACACGCAATGAACTCACCCTCCCATGCCTCTTCGTCCTCTTTTCCACGGTACGGGGGTGTTCCAGGGCGACGCAGGCAGTGATAAATGAGGCAATTGAAATCCATAAAGAACCAGTCCACCCCCGAATCCGGTCGAACGGGACGAACCAGTCCAGGACAGGAGCGGAGAAGCTTGCGATAATAGGAGGGGATACCCATTGGGAAGAGCCGAGACAAAGGCCAATTACCTTCTATCACCTGCCTTTCGTTTATATGGGGAAAGGGTAGAGATGTCCGTCGTCGCATCTATTCTTTCCGCGGTCATAGAGATTCATTCTCTTATCCCTGATTCCATTCTCTTTGGTTCCCTTTTCCTGTATTTTCTGACCCATAACCTGTCTTTCGGTATCTTCGGTCTGTTTCTCATGGAACTTGTCCTGTCGCACCGTTTCTTGTCATGGGTCATCACACAAACCGTGGGTCCGTCCCGGTCCAGTGCCAGTGTCTCCTGCCGAGCGGGATACAAGACGCCTCGGTATCAATACGAGCGCATCTTTTCTCATGAGGCCTATCCCTCGTACAGCGTGTTCTCCGTCACAGCGATGGCATCCTATCTCGGCTTGTCCACTCGTCATTTCCAGACCACGATGGAGCAAATGGGCAAGGAGTGGGTGGGTCGTAGCACCGTCGCCTATGTCTTTATCGGTCTCTTCCTTGCTGCCTTCCTCCTGGCGCGTATGTATGCCTGTAGCGAGACCGTCAATGAAATTCTCCTTGCCTTTGTTCTTGCCCTTATCGTGGGTGCGCTCTTCTTCGCCCTTCATGTGACCGTCTTTGGACCTGAATCGGTGAATTTCTTGGGCCTGCCTTACCTCATTGAAAAGAACAAAGAGGGCGAACCCATTTATGTCTGTAGCCCAAATCAACCCCTCTAGTGCCCATTCCAAGTCGGACGCATAGCGTCCTTATAAAACTTCTCGTTTCTAAGAAATGTCCGCCCCAGCGGTAATGGCCGCCTTTAGTATCACCGGTCTAACCTACATCACACGATGGTACCATCAGACGCATCAGAAACTCCTGCGACAACAGCAAATGATGGACCAACAGAAGAACCACATCGAAGGGCTGGAACAGGAACTTCTACGACTCCGACGAGAAATGCGTATCTGTGCATTGTACGACAAACACTTCACAGAAACAGATGTTGAGAGTAAGTAGAATCACCCCCT
>JACCDG010236252.1_pt1 | contig 24272 bp, 28 predicted proteins | sample 7442471 | NCBI WGS metagenome assembly JACCDG01 (sample SAMN15323444, study PRJNA562643) | freshwater metagenome | isolation source: river surface water | place: USA:Blue River Watershed | collected 2017-08-17 | reverse complement strand
GTCACCCGCCTGTGCCGGTGTGAACCGTTGCTCTCGACACAGAGCAACAAGTGGGGCGGACTACGCCAGGTAAGGCTTTCCGCTCGAGGCGGACATGCACAATGCTGACAGCAAGCCCTGATGCCCCGGGGCGTTCAAACTTAGGGTCGAGAGGTAACCCGATCCACTATCGAACACCGCAGGTGACGCCATGGAAAGGGTACACCAAAGAGGCGTTGTCGTCAGAGCTCGAGCTGTCGATCGCGCTCGAGCGCACCATCGATCCGTTCGCGCATGGCTCGCAGTTTGGATGCAGCCTCGGTTTCGCTGCGTTGTTCCTTCGATTGCAGGCGTAGCAGATCGTTGGCGAGATTGAGTGCCGCGATGACGGCGATACGGTCGTAACCCACGACTTTGCCGCTGTCGCGGATCTCGCGCATCCGCTGATTGAGGTATTCGGCGGAATCGAGCAGGGCGGATCGCTCTTCCATCGGGCAGGCGACCAGAAATTCCTTTTCGAGAATGCGAATGCTGACCCGGGCGGACTCTTTATCCGAGCCGCTCATGCGCCATGCTCCAGGGTCTTGAGGCGACCGATCATCGCCTCGACGCGAGTGCGCACCGCTTCGTTTTTCTGCAGCAAGTTGGCGCGCTCGGTGGCGAGGTGGTCCTGACGCTGACGCAGGGCGCGATTCTCCTCGCGCAAGGCGCCGAGCAGCGAGAGCACCTCGTCGAGTTGTTTCTCGAGACGTTTGATCTCGGCGTCGAGGCCAGCGGCCGTATCGGTTGCAGTGGATTGCATAGGCAAAATTATAGGCCTGCGATTACCGGTGTCCACGGTCGAAGGGCATAATCTCAATATGAGCCAACCTGATTACCGGACGATCGAGAGCCGACTCGACGAATCGCGAGCCCTGACCGATCTGCCGGAAGCGCACGGCACCTTGACCGGCGCTCTGTGCGCCAGCAACGCCGTCGCCTTGCAAGACTGGCTGCGCGAAGTGTTTCCCGAAGGCGTCGCCGGTGCCGCCGAAGGCGATATGCATGCGGTTTTCGAGTGGACGCGACACGTGCTTGGCAACGGCCAGATGGAGTTCGCCATGCTGCTGCCCGAGGACGATCGCCCGCTCGATGAGCGCGCGGCCGCGCTCGGCGAGTGGTGCCAGGGCTTTCTGTATGGGCTCGGTTCTACGCCGATACCCGATATCGATGCGCTCTCGCCCGAGGTGGGTGAGCTCGTTCGGGACCTCACGGCGATCACCCAGCTGAGTGTCGATGAGGCCGAGTCGGCCGATAGCAACGAGGATGCGCTCGCGGAGCTGATCGAGTTCGTTCGCGTGGGCGTGCAATTGTTGTTCGACGAGCTCGCGCCGTTTCGCGATGCGACCACCGGAGGCAGTGCACCTGATGGTCCGGTCTCGCTCCACTAGCAAGCCGGCCACCAAGGTGGCCGCACTCGGCTCGACCGGCGCGTTACCGCCGCTCGGGCGGGATGAATTTGCGCGTCGCCGCCGTCAGTTCATGAAGACGATGGGGCGCGACGCGATTGCGATCGTCGCGGCTGCACCGGTACCGATGCGCAACAACGACGTCGAGTTCGCCTATCGCCAGGACAGCTATTTCCATTATCTGACGGGCTTCGGTGAGCCCGAGTCGGTGGCCGTGCTGATTCCCGGTCGTCCGCAGGGCGAGTATTTGTTGTTCGTACGCGATCGAGATCCGGCGCGCGAGACCTGGGACGGTCGTCGTGCCGGCCCGGTCGGCGCTCGGCGCGATTACGGTGCCGACGATGCTTTCCCGATCGACGATATCGACGAAATTCTGCCAGGCTTGCTCGAAGGTCGAAGCAAGCTCTACTACTCGGTCGGGCACGACCGCGAGTTCGATCAGCGGGTCGTTGGTTGGGTGAATCGTCTGCGTGCCGAGGCCAAGCAGGGTCGTCATGCGCCTCACGAGATGGTGGCGCTCGAGCATGTGCTCAACGAAATGCGTCTCTTCAAGAGCCGTGGCGAAATCGAACGCATGCGTGAGGCGGCGCGGATTGCCGCCCTGGCCCATGTGCGTGCGATGCGTTTTTGTCGCCCCGGCCGTTTCGAGTACGAGGTCGAGGCCGAACTGCGTCACGAGTTCGCAAGGTGGCGCGCCGACATCTCGTATCTGCCCATCGTGGGCGGTGGCGCCAATGGTTGCATCCTGCACTACCGTGAGAACGAGTCCGTCTTGAACGACGGCGATCTGTTGCTCATCGATGCCGGTTGCGAATACCAGACTTACGCGTCCGACATCACGCGCACCTTCCCGGTGAACGGGCGCTTCACGGACGCCCAGCGTGCAGCCTACGAGGTGGTGCTCGAAGCGAACTTGGCGGCAATCGATGCGGTTCGAGTCGGCAACGACTGGAACCGCCCGCACGAGGTCGCCGTCGAGGTGTTGACCGCGGGCATGGTGAAACTCGGTTTACTCAAGGGTCGCGTCCCGTCGCTGATCAAGTCGCAGGAATATCGTCGGTTCTACATGCATCGCACGGGGCACTGGCTCGGCATGGACGTACATGACGTCGGTGATTACAAGATCGGCGATGCCTGGCGTCTGCTCGAACCCGGCATGGTGCTGACCATCGAACCTGGACTCTATGTCGCAGCGGGAACGCGCGGCGTACCGCCTGAGTTTCGCAACTTGGGCATCCGCATCGAAGACGACGTGCTCGTTACCCAAGACGAGCCCGACGTGCTCACGGCGGGTGTGCCGAAGTCCGTCGCCGAGATTGAAGCCCTAATGAGTGCAGCGTGATGAGTGCCGCGTGAGGATCATTCGGTGAGTGAATACGTCGAAGTGGATCTGGCGATCGTCGGCGGCGGGCTCGTGGGTGCGAGTCTGGCGCTTGCGCTGCGTCCGACGGGTTTACGCGTCGCACTGATCGAGGGCGTGGCACCCGATGCCGCCACCCAACCGAGCTTCGACGACCGGACGACTGCGCTTGGCAACGGCACACGCCGCGTTTTCGAGTCGCTCGGCGTCTGGTCCGAAATGGTCGGCGAGGCGGCGCCGATTCGGGAGATTCACGTCTCGGATGCAGGTCGTGCGGGTTTCGCCCGTCTCGATGCGCGCGAGCACGACATCGACGCGTTCGGCTACGTCATCACCAATCGGTCGATGGGGCGTGCTCTGAACGCGGCACTCGCCGAGCATCTCAGCCTCGAGCGTCGAATGCCGGCTCGCTGTACTTCCGTGACATTCGGTGACGACGGCGTCCTGCTAAACACCGAGCCTGGTGAGCAGCCCTTGCGCGCCCAACTCGTCGTGGCGGCTGACGGTGCGAATTCTTTGGTTCGCTCAGCCGCGGGTCTCGAGGCCAGCGTGGAGGACTACCAGCAGGTCGCGATCGTGGCACACGTGGCGAGTTCGAGACCGGCCGATGGCACGGCCTACGAGCGATTCACATCGACCGGGCCCTTCGCCGTGCTGCCTTTGCACGACGGGCACTACGGCATCGTGTGGACCTTATCCGCAGCGGACGCCGAGGAGGTGCTCGCGTTGTCGGATGCCGACTACCTGGCCCGACTGCAGTTGGCATTCGGCTGGCGCATCGGCCGTTTGCTGCGGGTCGGTCGGCGTCAGGCGTATCCGCTGCGCCTGACCCGCGCTGCGGCGGTGACGGCGGAGCGCTGCGTGCTCATCGGTAACGCGGCGCAGGCGTTGCATCCGGTCGCCGGCCAGGGTTTCAACCTGGGTTTGCGCGATGCAGTGACACTCGCTGAATTGTTGGCCGATGCGAAACGCGAGGAGTGCTGTGTCGATGTGGGCTCTGCGGGACTCTTGGCCGAGTTCGCACGTCGGCGCAGCGTTGATCGTGAAGGCATCATCGATTTCACCGATCGACTCGTGAAACTCTTCGGCGATCAGCGCCCCGGTGTGCCCCTGATGCGGGATATCGGGTTGTTGTTGTTCGATTTGTCGCCCACGGCGAAACAGGCGATGTCGCGTTTGAGTTGGGGATTCGCAGGGCGCACACCGCGACTCGCGCGAGGTTTGTCGCTGTGAGCGCGGGTATCGCACGAGAGACGGATTTCGATGTCGCCATCGTGGGCGGCGGTCCCGTCGGCGCGGCGCAGGGGGCACTACTGCTTCGCGCTGGACTCTGTCGTGCCGGGCGCGTGTTGCTGCTCGAGCGCGACGTCCCCTCGCGTAACTGGCCGATCCCACCTGAGCAGGATCCGGCGGACTTGCGCGTTTTTGCGATCTCGCGAGCGAGCGAGCGGATCCTGCAGCATGCTGGGGTCTGGTCTGCGTTGGCAGCGCAACCTAAAGCCGTGTCGCCCTACGAGCGCATGCGCGTCTGGCCCGCGAGCGTCCCGCCGCGAGGTGAGGGCAGTCTGCATTTCGATGCGGCGGAGTTGGCGGAACCGAACCTCGGGCACATCGTCGGTAACGGTGCGTTGCAGCGCGCGGCGCTCGCCGCATTCGAATCGGCGGGTGGCGTGCTGCGAGAAGAGTCCTTGCAGCAGTTGAGTTTTTTGCCCGATGCGGTGGAGCTCGTGACAGCGACGCAGACGGTGACGACCCGTTTGGTCATCGGTGCCGACGGAGCTCGCTCGATGGTGCGCCGCATGGCGGGACTTGGCATCGAGTCTCAAGATTACGGCCAGCTCGCGATCGTCGCCAATCTTGCATGCGAGGGTATGCACGAGAACACGGCATGGCAGCGATTTCTGGGCGATGGAACACTCGCTTTACTGCCGCTCGCGAGCGGTGAGTGCTCGCTCGTGTGGTCGTTGCCGCGTGCGAAAGCGGAAGGTCTGCTGGCCGCGAGTGTCGATGAATTCAATCGAGCCGTGACCGAAGCGAGTGATCGCGTGCTCGGAGGTTTGCAGCTCGTCAGCGAGCGTCGCAGCTTTCCGCTGCGCCGCGTCAACGCCGAGCGCTACACGCGCGAGCGCTGCGCCTTGATCGGCGATGCGGCGCACATCATCCATCCTTTGGCTGGGCAGGGAGTCAATCTCGGTTTACTCGACGCAGCGAGCTTGGCCGAGGTCATCGAGTGGGCGATCGCGCGTGGCGAATCACCCGGCGCCAGTATCGCGCTGCGCCGCTACGAGCGCTGGCGCAAGAGCGAGAACGAACTGATGAGTTTCGCCATGGATGGCATCAACCGCTATCTCGCCTTTGGTGGCGGTGCCATCGGCGCGTTGGCCGAGCGCGGGATGAGTCTGATCGGGCGCAACGCGACACTGCGTCGGCCCTTCGCGCTGCGAGCGCTCGGGCTCGAAGGCGAGTTACCGCGCTTCGCCAGGCGCAGCGCCTAGTTCATCGCGGTGGCTCAGTCGAGCCGATCGATCTTGGCAGCGCAAATGAAATCGTTTTCCGATAGCCCGCCGATCGCGTGGGTTGTGTAGCGGATGCGGCAGTAGTTGTAGCCGATGGAAAGATCCGGGTGATGATCTTCCGCATTGGCCACATGGGCTAGCGCATTGACGAAGCTCATGGTGCGAAAAAAGTCTTTGAACACGAGTTCGCGTTGCAACTCCGTGCCATCCGGTGACAAGCGCCACTCCGACGACAGTTGTGCCAGCAGGCGCTCGCACTCGACTCGGCTAAGGGGCGGCACGCCGCCTTCGCACGGCAAGCATTTCTTGGCGGCCAAAGGGTTTTGGGGATCGTCGTGACTCATGCGGATTCTCGCTTGCGATAACTACGTGCGACGTAGGCTTCGACGAGTTGTTGGAACTCCTCGGCGATGTGATCGCCTTTCAGGGTCACCGTCTTCTCGCCATCTTCGTATACCGGCGCCACCGGTCGCTCGCCCGTACCGGGCAAACTGATGCCGATGTTTGCGTGTTTGCTCTCGCCCGGACCATTGACGACACAACCCATGACGGCCACGTTCATCTCTTCCACGCCTTCGTAGAGCTTGCGCCACTCCGGCATGCGATGACGGATATGCGATTGGATGTCCTGCGCGAGTTGCTGGAAGTAGGTGCTCGTCGTGCGACCACAGCCGGGGCAGGCGATCACCATCGGTACGAAGGAGCGCAGGCCCATCGTCTGCAGAATTTCCTGCGCGACGATCACCTCTTGGGTGCGATCGCCATTCGGTTCGGGCGTGAGCGACACGCGGATCGTATCGCCGATGCCACGCTGCAACAGCACGCCGATACCCGCCGTCGAGGCCACGATGCCTTTGCTGCCCATGCCCGCTTCGGTCAGGCCGACATGCAAGGGGTAATCACAACGCGCGGCAAGATCGGTGTAGATCGCGATCAGATCCTGTACGCCGCTGACTTTGGCCGACAACACGATGGCCTCGTGCGCTTGTCCCAGCTCTTCGGCGCGAGCGGCACTTTGCAGACAGGATTCGACCACCGCGCTGCGCATCACTTCGTTGGCGCTGCGAGGGTTGGGCGAGGCGTTGTTCTCGTCCATCATGCGTGTCAGCAGTTCGGAGTCGAGGCTGCCCCAGTTCACGCCGATGCGGATCGGCTTCTGATGGCGACAGGCCACTTCGATCATCTCGGCGAATTGCGGATCGCGCTTGCTGCCCCGACCGACGTTACCGGGATTGATGCGGTACTTGGCGAGCGCCTCGGCGCAGGCCGGGTGGGCCTTCAAAAGTTTGTGCCCGTTGAAGTGAAAGTCGCCGATGAGGGGGACGTGCACGCCTTGCTGCGCGAGGCGATCGCGGATGTGCGGCACGGCTGCGGCGGCTTCTTCGGTATTGACGGTCACCCGTACGAGTTCCGAGCCTGCGCGGGCGAGCGCACGCACCTGGGCAACCGTGGATTCGATATCGGCAGTATCGGTGTTGGTCATCGATTGGACGACGATGGGCGCACCGCCGCCGACACGGACACCGCCCACCCGGGTTGCCACACTCGCTCGTCGCTGAATCATCGTGCCTTCCTCGCTATCCAAGCGCGCACTTTACCCTCCATGACATCGAGTGGCACAGCACCGGTCTCGAGCACCACGTCGTGGAAGGCGCGGATGTCGAAACGATCGCCAAGCTGCTGCTCGGCCTCGCGTCGCAGCGCTTGGATGCGTAGCTGTCCGATCTTGTAGGCCAGTGCCTGACCCGGCCAGGCGATATAGCGGTCGATTTCATTGACGATATCCGCTTCGGTCTTGGCAGCGTTGTTCTTGAAAAACTCGATCGCCTGTTCGCGACTCCAGCCTTTCGCGTGCATACCGGTGTCAACCACCAGCCGTACTGCGCGCCACATGTCGTAGGTCAGCTGTCCGAACTTGGAGTAGGGGTCTTGGTAAAGGCCGAGTTCTTCGCCGAGGCTCTCCGAGTAAAGTGCCCAGCCTTCGACGTAGGCCGTGTAGCTCGCGTTGCGACGAAACTGCGGCATCGCCGCTTGCTCCATGGCAAGTGCGATCTGCAAGTGATGTCCAGGCACGGCCTCGTGTACCGACAACACCTCCATCTCGTACTTGGGGCGCACTTCGGGGCGATATAGATTCACGTAGTAGAAGCCCGGTCGTGTGCCATCGGCCGCCGGCGGTTGGTAATAAGCCGTGGTCGTGTTCGGCGCGCTCGTACGCGGTATCGCGCGCACACCGTAGGGGGTGCGCGGCAGTTTGCCGAAGAGTTTCACGAGGCCGGGATCGATGCGTTTCGAGACGGCTTGATAGGCTTCGAACAGCGCTTCCGGCGTCGAGTAGTAAAACTGCGGGTCGGTTCGTAGGAAGACGAAGAACTCTTGCAAGCTACCCTTGAAGCCGACGCGATCTTTGATCGCGAGCATTTCGCTGCGAATACGCGCGACCTCCGCAAGCCCGATAGCGTGGATCTGCTCGGCGGTTAGTGCGCTGCTCGTGGTGTGGTAGGCAATGCGTTCACGGTAGAAGTCGGCGCCCTCTGGCGTGGCCGAGATACCGACCGTATCGCGGGTGGCGGGTAGGTAGCGTTGCTCGAAGGCCGTCGTGAAGCGTCGATACGCTGGCAGCACGACGGTCTCGATGGCGCGCAGACCTGCCGAATTCAGACGTGCGCGCGTCGCAGCATCGATGCTGTCTGGGAAGCGACGAAACGGCGCATAGAACGGGCTGTCCTCGGGTTTCGCGACGTTCTGCAGCGCGAGCTGGGCCGGAATTCTTTGCATGATCACACGCGGTTGCGTGCGTCCCTCGCGAGCGGCGAGATCCAGCAGCGCGATGTGTTGATCGACGAGCGTGCCGATGCCATTGAGGCGCGCAATCCAATCCTCGTAGTCTTTGACCGACTGGAAGGGCAGGAGCTCGGTGATTTCCGACAGCGTCTGGATGCCACCCTGATGATCGATGCGGTAAAGCCAGGGTTTGAAAGCGGCGGTGGCCAGGCGTTGTTGGTATTCGCGCTCGAAGAGGTCGTAATCGAGCTGCTCGGCGGGTGTGAGGGCGTCACGCGCAATGGCTTTGAGCGACTCGAGAGTCGCGCGATCTGCAGCCTGGCGCTTTTCGATGGCGGCGATCGACAGGTCGGTCCAGCGGTCGTTGTAACGGGTGTCGCCGAGGTAGGTCGCGCTTTGCGGATCGGCCGCCAATTCCGCCTCCCAGGTGCGCTCGAACAGCGCATATAAAGAGGCCGAGGCGGCCGTTCGATCCGTCGCTGCGCGCTCGGCTGTCGTACCGACGGGGATCGACAGCAGACTCAACGAGACGACGGCGAGAGACTTCAGGATCGAGAGGTTGGACCGCAACTGGGACGGCATTGGGGGGGCTCCTGTCAGGACGTCTGAACAGTGTAAGTCAGACGCCGCGCGACCGTGCGGGCTGCTATGATTCCGATCGTTCGCGTCATCAGACCTCGCCGGAGAGATTCGAGCGCCCCGTCTTAAGGGTTGCTTCGGACGCCGAAGGCGCAAGTTTCCGCCCGGAAACGCTCAGGCAAAAGAACGGCAGGTCGCAGGCGAATTCTGGAGAGTGGCTCCCCATCGGGGCCCACCGAAGGGGAGCGGTACGGCAAGTACCCGATCTCTCAGGTTCAAGGACAGAGGGGCGGCGGAGGTCTAAAGGCCTCCGCCGCTCTTTTTTTTGGCCCGGGTCCGTCGGCTCGGGGAGGGCACAGAGCATGGGACGCAAGACACCTCTATACGACCTGCATGTCGCGCAAGGCGCCCGCATGGTCGACTTCGGCGGCTGGGATATGCCGGTCAACTACGGCTCGCAGATCGAGGAGCATCATCACGTCCGACGTGATGCCGGTATGTTCGACGTCTCGCACATGTGCGTGGTCGATCTGCGTGGAGTGGCCACTCGTGGCTTTCTGTCGCGTCTCGTGGCGAACGATGTCGGTAAATTGCGCAGTACGGGCAAGGCACTGTACAGCTGCATGCTCAACGCCACGGGCGGTGTGATCGACGATCTGATCATCTATTTTTTGACCGAGAGTCATTTCCGAGTCGTCGTCAATGCCGGCACGCGTGACAACGATCTCGCGTGGATGCGTCGTTGTGCAGCCGATTGGGGTCTCGATGTCGAGATCATCGAACGTACGGATCTCGCCATGATTGCCGTGCAAGGTCCGAAGGCGCGTGCGGCCGTGGCGGAGTTGCTAGAGCCGCAGGATCGCGAGCGAGCCCTGTTGCTCGAACCCTTCTTCGGCCTCGAGTGCGGCGCGTGGTTCGTCGCTCGCACGGGATATACGGGCGAAGATGGTTTCGAAGTCGTGATCCCCGCCGCTGAAGCGGCGTCGGTGTGGAAAGCGCTCAACGCAGCAGGTGTTGCGAGTTGCGGTTTGGGTGCGCGCGACACGCTGCGCCTCGAGGCGGGCATGAATCTATACGGCAACGACATGGACGAGTCTCGTCATCCGCTCGAATCGGGCCTCGCCTGGACGGTGGCGTTCGAGCCCACCGATCGCGACTTCGTTGGTCGTGCAGCGCTCGAGGCCATCCGCCAGTCTGGTGGGTCGCCGATGAAGCTCGTCGGGCTGGTGCTCGAGGAGCGCGGCGTATTGCGCTCTCACCAAAAGGTCATCGTGCCCGGTGTGGGCGAAGGTGAGGTGACCAGTGGCACCTTCTCGCCGACGCTCGAGCGATCCATCGCCTTCGCGCGCGTGCCACGCGCGACCGGCGAGACCGTGCAAGTCGACATCCGCGGCAAGTTGCTCGCGGCTCGGGTCGTGAAGTTGCCTTTCGTCCGTCACGGACGCGCTCTCATTAGCCTTTGAGGAGTATCCCCATGAGCCAAGTTCTCGCCGATCTGCGCTACGCCAAATCCCACGAATGGGCCCGCTCGCTGCCGGATGGACGGATCGAAGTCGGTATTACCGATCACGCCCAGCATGCGCTCGGTGATCTCGTCTTCGTCGATGTGCCGCAAGTGGGTACAGCGCTCGAAGTCGGTGGTGCCTGTGCCGTCGTTGAGTCGGTCAAAGCAGCGAGCGATGTCTACTCGCCCGTGGCCGGTACGGTAGTCGAGGTCAACGACGCCTTGTCGGGCAGCCCGGAGCTCATCAACGAAGACTGCTACGGCAAGGGTTGGCTCTATCGCGTGCAGCCCGCATCTTCCTCTGGCCTCGATGCGTTGCTCGATGCCAACGCGTATTCGGCCGTACTCGCCGCTGAGGGAGGCTGATCATGCCGTTCATTCCACACACGGAGCAGGATGTTCGCGAGATGCTCGCGACCATCGGCGCGCCATCGATCGATGCGCTGTTCGATGAGATTCCGGCGAGCCTGCGTATCCAGGGTCTCGATGGCATCCCCGAGGGTCTCTCGGAGATGGAAATCGGTCGACTGATGAGCGAGCGTGCGCGACTCGACGGTCGGCCGCTGTCGTTCATCGGTGCCGGCGCCTACGAACATCACATCCCGTCGGCCGTTTGGGCGATCACCACCCGCGGCGAGTTCTACAGCGCTTACACGCCGTACCAGGCTGAGGCCAGCCAGGGCACGCTGCAGTTGATCTACGAATACCAGACGATGATTTCGAGCCTCACGGGCATGGAAGTCTCGAACGCCTCGCTCTACGACGGCGGTTCAGCTGTGGCAGAGGCGGCGCTCATGGCCGTACGCGCCCATCGCAAGTCGAAGAGCTTGCGGGTGCTCGTGCCTTCGACGGTGAACCCGAACTATCGCCGCGTCGCGATCAGCACTGCGGGCAACCAGGGTTTGCGTTTCGAGTCGGTGGCTTACCGTCGGGAAGACGGCTGCATCGACCGCGAGGCGCTCGCCGCTTACGCGGGTGAGGACATCGCAGCCCTCGTGATCCAGCAACCCAATTTCTTTGGTCAGCTCGAAGATGTCGATGCGCTGACCGATTGGGCGCACGAGCAGGGCATGCTCGTGATCGCCGTCGTCAATCCGACGTCGCTCGCCTTGTTGAAGCCGCCGGGCGAGTGGGGCAAGACCGGCGCCGACATCTGTGTGGGCGAAGGCCAGCCTCTCGGTGTTCCGCTCTCGTCGGGCGGCCCGTATTTCGGTTTCATGACGACGCGCATGGAGTACGTGCGCTCGATGCCCGGGCGCATCGTCGGTCGCACCGTCGATCTCGATGGCAAGCTGGGCTACACGCTCACCTTGCAGGCACGCGAGCAGCACATTCGTCGTGGTAAGGCGACTTCCAACATCTGCACCAATCAGGGTCTGCTGATGACGGCAGCGACGATCTACATGACCTTGATCGGACCGCAGGGCCTTTCGAAGGTGGCGGCCGCGTCGATGCAGCGCAGCGGCGAACTCGTCGAGGCGCTCACGCAAGTGAAGGGTGTGCGTGCGGCTTTCAATGGGCCGCGTTTCCACGAAGCCGTCTTGTTGCTCGATCGACCAGCGTCGGCCGTGCTGCGCGAGCTCGAGACGCAGGGCATCTTGGGCGGCTTCGATCTCTCGGTCGATTACCCCGAGTTGGGATCGGCGCTGCTCGTGTGTGCCACCGAAACCAAGACGGCGGGCGATCTTGCCCGTTATGCCACAGCGCTCGGCGCTGCCGTACAAAAGGTACGTGCGGCCTAAGGAGAACGAGTCCATGAATCAGATCCTCGAAAAGTCGATTTTCGAATATTCACGCTCGGGCCGCAGTGCCCAGGTTCAGCAGCCGCCGGGCGCCGATGTGGCCTCAGCCGTTGAGAAGATTCCGGCCGCGTTGCGTCGCAGTAAGGCGCCGATGCTGCCCGAAGTGAGCGAGCTTGATGCCGTGCGTCACTTCACGCGCCTCTCGCAGCTGAACTTCTCCATCGATACGAACTTCTATCCTCTCGGTTCGTGCACGATGAAGTACAACCCGAAGGCCTGTAACCAATACGCGATGCTTCCGGAGTTCCTCGCGCGTCACCCGCTCGCGCCGGATTCGCAAGGCCAGGGCTTCCTCTCCTGCATGTTCGAGCTGCAGGAAATGCTCAAGGAAGTCACGGGCATGAAGGCCGTCTCGCTCAACCCGATGGCCGGTGCACACGGTGAATTTGCCGGCGTGGCGATGATTCGTGCTTATCACCGCGCGCGTGGTGATCTGGCGCGTAACGAGATCATCGTGCCGGAGGCGGCGCACGGTACGAATCCTGCTACAGCGACGATGTGCGGTTGCATTGTCAAAGAAATCCCCGTCGATGCGCAGGGCGACGTCGATCTCGATGCGCTGGCCAAGGCGGTCGGTCCCAACACGGCGGGCATCATGCTCACCAATCCGTCGACGCTCGGTGTGTTCGAGCGCAAGATCGAGCAGGTGGCTAAGCTCGTGCACGGCGCGGGCGGCTTGCTCTACTACGATGGTGCGAACCTGAACGCGATCCTCGGTAAGGTTCGTCCGGGTGACATGGGCTTCGATGTCATCCACATGAATCTGCACAAGACCTTCTCGACGCCGCACGGTGGCGGTGGGCCGGGTGCCGGTGCCGTGGGTGTCAGTGCGAGACTCGAGCCCTTCTTGCCGGTGCCCATCGTGGGACGCGAGGGCGATCAGTACCGCTGGCTCTCCGAAGTCGATCGTCCGCAGTCGATCGGTCGCTTGTCGGCATTCATGGGTAACGCGGGTGTGCTGCTTCGCGCCTACATCTACATGCGCATGTTGGGTCGCGAGGGCATGAGTCGCGTCGGCGAGTACGCCACGCTCAACGCCAACTACGTCATGGCGCGTTTGCGTCAGGCGGGTTTCGATCTCGCTTATCCGGAGCGACGTGCTAGCCACGAGTTCATCGTGACCATGAAGCGTCAGGCGAAGGAGTTGAACGTCACGGCGATGGATATCGCCAAGCGTCTGCTCGATTACGGCTTCCACGCGCCGACCACCTACTTCCCCTTGCTCGTGCCCGAGTGTCTGCTCATCGAGCCGACGGAGACCGAGAGTCGCGAGACGCTCGATGCGTTCGTCGTCGCCATGGCGACCATCTTGGGCGAGGCCGAGGCAGATACGAACACGCTGAAGACGGCGCCGCACACCATGCCGGTGCGCCGGCTGGATGACGTTCGTGCTGCAAAACAGCTAGATCTGACCTGGAAGCCGGTAAACTCGGCGGCGTGAACGGAGCTCGACCGACAGATCGACCGAAACCGACTGGATTCATCCGGCTGTTGCGCGCTTTCGGCAACAGCTGGAAGGGTTTCGTCGGCGCGTATCGCGAAGAGGCGGCCTTTCGGCAGGAACTCGCGCTCTGCGTCGTGTTGTTTCCGCTGGGGCTTTGGCTCGGAGAGAATGGCGTCGAGCGCGCCCTGTTGGTTGGACCGATCTTCATCGTGCTGATCGTCGAACTGCTCAACAGCGCAGTGGAGGCGACGGTGGATCGCATCGGTCTCGAGCGTCATGCCCTGTCTGGGCTTGCCAAAGATATCGGCTCGGCTGCGGTGTTCACGTCATTTGCCCTGCTCGGCGTCGTGTGGGCGCTGGTTTTATTCGATTATTGATCCCCGCGCGGCGGGACGGAGAGACGACATGACGGCACTCATCTGTGGTTCGGTGGCCTACGATACCGTCATGGTCTTCGAGGGCCACTTCAAGGATCACATCCTCGCCGATCGCATCCATATGTTGAACGTGGCCTTCCTGGTGCCGGGTCTGCGACGCAACTTCGGCGGCTGCGCCGGCAACATTGCCTACAACCTCAAGCTCTTGGGCGGCGAGGGTAAGGTGATGGCGACGGTGGGCATGGATTTCGGCCCGTATCGTGCCTGGATGCTCGACTGCGGCTTATCGCTGGATCACATTCGTCAACTCGAAGATGAATACACCGCGCAGGCGTACATTACGACTGACGCCGACAACAACCAGATCACGGCCTTTCACCCCGGTGCGATGAACCATGCGCACGTGAATCACGTGCCTAAAAATGCCGGGATCGACCTTGGCATCGTCGCACCGGAGAGTCATCTCGGTATGCTCGAACACGCCGGGCAATTTGCAGCTGCCGGTATTCCCTTCATCTTCGATCCGGGTCAGGCCATGACGCTGCTCGGTCCCGATGATTTGCGCACGCTCATTGCCCAGGCGCGTTGGGTTGCGGTCAATGATTACGAAGCGAGTCTGCTCGTCGAGCGTACCGGTTGGTCTCTGGAAGAGATCGCGGCGAAGGTGGCTGCGCTGATCGTCACTCGCGGTGCGGCGGGTTCGCACATTCATGCGGATGGCAAAATGATCGAGATCCCCTCGGTGGCGCCAGAGAAGATCGCCGATCCCACCGGTTGTGGCGATGCGTATCGTGGTGGCTTGCTGTTCGGCCTGCAGCGCGGTCTCGATTGGGAAACGACCGGACGCATCGCGTCGCTGATGGGCTCGATCAAAATTGCCCAGCATGGCACGCAGAACCATCGCTTCTCTCGCGGGGAGTTCGCGACGCGCTATCGCACGGCTTTCGGTACCCCGCTGACCCTTTGACGATGTCTGATCCCGCGGTCCCCGAGCCCGCCGGATTGGATCTGTTCGGCGAACCGATAGCGCCTGCGGCGAACCGCAGCGCCAGTCGTCGTGCGGAGAAGTCCTCGCGAGTGGCTGCGGCGACGGCCGCTCTGGAATACACCCCACTGGCGGAGCGGCTAGCTACGCGATTGCGAATGGGAACATCGACGTGGTCGTTTTCCGGTTGGCGCGGCCTCGTCTATGCCGACGACTACGACGAGTCGACTCTCGCTCGGCAGGGGCTGCCGGCCTATGCCGCTCATCCTTTGTTCAGGTCCGTCGGTGTCGATCGTAGTTACTATCGACCTCTTGATACCGACACGCTGGCGCGAATGCGCAAAGCGGTCAGCGCCGATTTTCGTTTCTTGTTGAAAGCCCATGCTGCCTTGATGCTGCCGAAGTCGGCTCGTCGTCCGGTCTATCTCGAGGGCGTGCCCGATGTATTCCTCGATGTCGATCACGCGATCCGACACGTGATCGATCCGGCGCGACGCGTTCTCGGCGAAACGCTCGGCGTCGTGCTGTTCCAGTTCTCGCCGCTCGGGTCACGCGTGCTCGCTTATCGACGCGAGTTGCTACAGCGTCTTTACGAGTTTCTACGGGCGCTGCCTGTTGGTGTGAACTACGCCGTCGAATGGCGTGATCCCGAGATGCTCGGTGCGGACTATCAGCAGATGCTGCGCGCCTCGGGCGCCGTGCATGGCTACGCGCAGCATCCACGTATGCCGCCCGTCGACGCGCAGGGCGACATCGTCACGGAGCTTGGCTCGACCAGCGGACCACTCGTCGTCCGTTGGTTGTTGGCGCCGGGCCGTAGTTACGAAGCGGCCAAGGCTGCCTACGCACCTTTCGATCGTATGGTCGATCCGGATCCGTTGGCGCGTCAAAAGATCGTTGGGCTTGCGCGGGCTGCACTCGCAGCGGGGCGGGAGGTGACGATCATCGTCAACAACAAGGCCGAAGGGTCCGCGCCGAGTAGCATCGTCGAGCTCGCGCGCGAGTTTGCCGCGCCTGAGACAGCCCTCGGGTAAAATCTCGCGATGAACGCTCCCCTCGAAGCCAGCGATGCCGACATCGCAGTCGCCGTGAAGGCGTTGCGGGCAGGTGAGCTCGTGGCCTTTCCGACGGAGACCGTTTATGGGCTCGGGGCGGACGCTAGCAACCCGGTCGCACTGTCGCGCATCTACGCGACCAAGGGGCGCCCCACCGATCATCCGTTGATTCTGCATCTGGCCGATGCCGCACAACTCTCGGCTTGGATCGCTGATTTATCGGCTCCCACTGCGAAGCTGGTCGAACAACTAGCGCAACGCTTTTGGCCAGGGCCGCTGACGTTGGTGTTGCCGCGTGCAGCGCAGGTCTCGCCGGTGTTGACCGGTGGTCAGCCGAGCATCGCCGTGCGCGTGCCGAGTCACCCTGTTGCACAACGCCTGCTGCGCGCTTTTGGCACAGGTGTCGCGGCTCCTTCGGCGAACCGCTACGGTCGCGTGTCACCAACCCGTGCCGAGCACGTGCGCGAAGAGTTTCCGGAGGGCGTGACGATTCTTGAGGGCGGCGACTGTGATGTGGGTGTCGAATCGACGATTCTCTCGCTGCTCGAGACACCGCCGCGCATCCTGCGACCCGGCATCATTGGCCGCGAGCAACTCGAAGCACTGATCGGTCCGCTCGCGGAGGGTTCGAGCCCGACTGCGCCGCGCGTTCCCGGCTCTACGCCGCAGCACTACGCGCCGCAAACGCCGGTTGAGCTCGTGCGCGGTGACGAACTCGGTGCTCGAATCGACTCCTGCAATGCCGCGGGAGAGGCCGTCGCGGTGCTGGCCCGTCGTTCGCCGGAAACCCGCTTGGCCTTGGCTTGCGGCGCTGCGCCGCGGCACGTCCGGCGTTGGTTGCAAGCGCCGGCGTCAGCCGCTGCGTATGCTCACGATCTGTACGCCAATTTGCGCTCGCTCGACAAAGAAAGCGCAGCGCGTATCCTCATCGAGCAGGTTCCCGCGAGTCCCGAGTGGGACGCCGTGCGGGATCGGCTGAGTCGTGCCGCCGCACGCTGAATTCGTCTCCACTTCGTTTCAGGTACCCATCATCATGATCGACCCCTTTGTGCCGCGAGAGATTCGACGTCTGGTGCGCGAGTTCGGCTCGCCGCTCCTGATCATCGATTGCGAGCGGATCCGGCAGCAGTACCGTAGCCTGCAGCGCGCACTGCCCGGAGTCGATCTGCACTACGCGCTGAAACCCTTGCCGCATCCAGCCGTCGTGCAAACGGTGCTTGCAGAGGGTGGCTTTCTCGATTTGGCGACGACCGGTGAAGTGGAGCTCGTCGCGAAGCTCGGTGCCGACCCGAGTCTGTGCATCCACACCCATCCGATCAAGCGCGACATCGACATCCGCTCGGCGTTGGCGCGCGGTGTCAAAGTATTCGTTGCAGACAACCCGGACGAGTTGCGCAAGTTCGTTCCCTATTCGGATGAGGCTGAGGTCTTGTTACGCGTGTCGTTCCGCAGTCCGGGCGCCGTGTGCGATCTGTCGCGCAAGTTCGGCTGCGACCCGGAAAATCTGTTGGCGCTCGCTCGCAAGGCACACGATTTGGGCCTCATCGTGCGAGGTTTGTCTTTCCACGTTGGCTCACAAGCAGCCGATCCCTCGAAGCACGTCGAAGCGATCGATGCCTGCGCGAAGCTGCTCGCTGTGGCGCGTCGGGAAAAACTCGGACCTTGCGACACGCTCGATATCGGTGGGGGCTTCCCGATCGACTATTCGCAGCGCGCACCCATCATCCACGAGTTCTGCGCGCCAATTCGAGCCGCGTTGGCGAAGTTACCTAAGCGCGTACGCGTCATCGCCGAGCCCGGCCGCTACATCGCGGGGCCCGCGGCGATCGGCGTCGCTTCGGTGATGGGTCGTGCCGAGCGTGAAGGGCTTTGGTGGTATTACCTCGATGATGGTTTGTACGGATCCTACAGTGGGCAGCTGTTCGACCATGCCCGCTATCCGATCGAGACGCTCAAGCGCGGTAAGCGTCACCCTTCGGTATTGGCGGGTCCGACCTGCGACAGCATCGACGTGATCTCGGAGAACATCTTGTTGCCCGAGCTTGAGCCAGGCGATCTGATCGTCGGACGTGCGATGGGTGCTTACACCTGGGCGAGCGCGTCGGAGTTCAACTTCTTTCCGAAGGCTACCGTGGTGTCGGTGAACTCGAATCGAAACGATCGCGGCAGCGTGCTCACGATCGAGCGCTAGATGCAGCTGCACTCGGGCGACTTCGTGGCGGGCGCCGCCTCGGCGCGAGGCGTGGCGATCGTCATCGATGTTTTTCGTGCCTGTTCATTGATCGCCCATGCGCTGGCGGCAGGTGCCGAGCGCGTCGTGCCGGTGGCCGAGGTCGAGGTTGCTCGGGCGATGAAGTCGGCGGATCCGAAGGCGTTGCTCGTCGGCGAACGTCATGCGCGCAAGTTGGCCGGTTTCGATTGTGGCAATTCGCCAACCGAGGTTCTGCGCGAGCCTCTGCACGGTAGAACCGTGATCCATACAACCCATGCCGGCACCCAGGGTCTGACAGCCGCGTTCGCGGTCGCCGATCGAGTGTTCACGGGCGCGCTCGTCAATCTGTCGGTGACGATCGCGGCAGTGCGGGCGTTGCAGCCTCGCGAAGTGACCATCGTCGCAATGGGCCACGAAGCGCGCGAGCGGTGCGTCGAAGATGATCTTTGTCGTGAGGCGTTACTCGCAGGCTTGCGTGGCGAGTCGCTCGATACGAGCGGTTGGGTGGCGCGCCTGCGTACGGCACCCGCCGCTGCAAAATTCTTTGATCCGGCGGCCGACTGGGCGCCACTCGAGGATTTCGCTTACTGCACCGCAGTTGATTCAGTTCCGTTTGCCGTGGCGATGGTACCGAGCGAGTACGGTCAGGGCCGAGACGGGCAGGGTCGGCACAGACAGGGTGAGCTGCGAGTATGGTCGATGTAGTTTTCGACATCGGTCGAGTGCTCGTTGCGCTGCAACCTGAGCGTTTGCTCGGTTTGCTGCGCGAGCACGGTGCAGTCGTTCGAACTTTGGAAGAAGTGACCGGCCGTATCGATCTTGCGGCTCACGAGACCGGGCGACTGGATGGGGTGCAACTGCTGCGGCAGATTGCGGCGTTGGCACCGCAGCCAATGGATTTACGCGCACTCGAAGTTGCTTGGGTAGACATGCTGCGACCAGATCTTGCGATGCTGCAACTCGCCGATCGTTTGCGCAGTCGTCACCGAGTGTTCCTTTTGACCAACGTCGGTGAGCTGCACTGGACACATCTGGAGCAGGTCGTGGGCTTGCATCACTACGCTTTGGACGTTTTGCGTTCGGATTTGGCCGGCGTGATGAAGCCCGATCCGAAAATCTACTTGGAGGCTGAGCGTCGTTTCGCCCTGTCACCGGCACAGACGGTTTTCATCGACGATCGTCCCGAGAATGTGGAAGCTGCCTGCGCTCGCGGCTGGCAGGCGTTCGTGCATCGCGATCCAGCGGTGACCATCGCTACACTGCGAAGCTTGGGACTCGATCCGGAGTAAGTATGCCCGTCATCGTCACCACCATCGGACTACTCGTGTTGTCGAATATCTTCATGACGTTCGCCTGGTACGCGCACCTCAAGAATCTCAACGACAAGCCGTGGTGGATCGCCGCTTTGCTCAGCTGGGGTATCGCGCTGTTCGAATATCTTTTGCAGGTACCCGCCAATCGCATCGGCTACACCGAGCTGTCTTTGGCCCAGTTGAAGATCCTGCAGGAGGTCATCACGCTGTCGGTGTTCGTACCCTTTGCGTGGCTCTACATGAAGCAGCCTTTACGCCTCGATTATCTTTGGGCGGCGTTGTGCATACTCGGGGCCGTCTATTTCATCTTCCGTGAGCCGGCGGTCGGCTCGTGAGTACGGCAATCCATCGTCGCGTCGAGGCTCTACGCGAGGGACGCGATCCGACCTTGATCGCGCGCCTATCTTCGGGCTGGGCTGTTTTTGGCGAACGTCAGTTCTTGCGTGGCTATTGCCTCTTGTTGCCCGATCCGGTCGTACCCCATCTGAATGATTTCGATCCACTCGCCAGAACGCAGTTTCTTGCGGATATGGCAGCGCTCGGCGACGCCTTGCTCGCCGAGACCGGCGCGGTTCGGATCAACTATGCGATGTTCGGCAACATGGAGCCCGCGCTGCACGCGCATCTCGTCCCGCGATACGCCGATGAGCAGGCGCCGCTCGATATCGCCCATCCGTGGGCTTACGACTGGGCAGCCGCACCCGCTTTTGATCCCGTGACCTTCGAGACGTTGGCCGTAGCGCTACGCCGAAGACTTACTCCGCTTTTGCATAGTGCAGGGGTAGGGCTGTCGTCGATTTGATGGTCTCGAGCGAGAAGCTGGCGCTGACATCGAGCATCTCGAGTGCACTGATGAGTTTTTTGTAGACGACGTCGTAGCCGTCGATGTCCGGTACGACCACCCGCAGAAGGTAATCCACATCGCCGCTCATGCGGTGCAGCTCGGTGACTTCGGGCAGATCGCGGATCACCTTGGCGAATTTGTCGAACCAGCCCGCACTGTGACTGGGTGCCTTGATGGTCACGAAGACCGTCGTGCCGACATTGAGTGCCCGCGCATCGAGCAGCGCTACGGTGCGTTTGATGATGCCGCGCTCTCGCAGACGCTGAATCCGACGCCAGCAGGGTGCCTTAGAGAGGCCGACTCGTTCGGCGATATCCGCTGCCGTGAGGTCTGCATCTTTCTGCAGCAAGTCTAAAATTCGCTTATCGAGTTTATCCATGAGACGAATTTACAGAAAAACCCGTAGACAAGAAACAAAATTGCTCTCAAAAGCCTCATCGGCTCGATCTTCGCAATCCCGTCTCGCGGCGTGCCGATTATCTTGGGACTCATGTTGTCACGCCTCTTCACTGCCCATCCCGCCAGCGTCGGTGAGACCTACTTCGGTCACATGATGCAGGCCACCTCTTTCGGCTTCCGAATGTTGCTTGCGGGTATCGCCTGCATCCTGCATGGGCTGTTCCCCTTCTGGTTCGTCACGACGGGTTCGGACGCGATGAAGGAGTTGAACGGTGAGATGAGTGCACGGCGCGAGCGTGCCCTGAAGGGTCTGCCGATCCGGTAACATCGGCGCGATTGCAGATCGCGCGGAGTATCCCTTGAGTTCCAGACCGTTATTGCGCCTGCGCCGTGGCGAGGAACGCCGGCTGCGCGCTGGGCATCTCTGGATCTTCAGCAACGAGATCGATACCAGCGCAACGCCCCTGACCAGCTTCGAGCTGGGGCAACTGGTAACCGTGCAGGATCAGCGCGGTCAGTCACTCGGCACGGCGTACATCAATCCAGGCACCTTGATCGCAGCACGCCTGCTCTCGCGTCAGGACGAGGCGATCGATGTCGCTTGGTTTGCCGCCAAACTGCGTCGAGCTTTGAGCTGGCGCGAACGTCTCTATCGTTCACCGCACTATCGCTGGGTCTACGGTGAATCCGACGGGTTACCGGGACTCGTGCTCGATCGATTCGGCGATATCGTGGTCGGTCAGTTGACGACGGCCGGGATGAACCTGCAGCAGCGCGCCATCGAGGAGGCTGTCCGCCGCGTCTTGGACCCCCGTGTGCTGCTTTGGAAGAACGACGGTGGCGCACGCGCACTCGAAGGCTTGCCCGAGGAAGTTCGTGCCGCATGGGGTGAACCGCCCGAACGGGTGGAAGTCGTCGAATCCGCTGCCGATGGCGGACAGGTCGTTTTCGAGACCGAGCTTGGTGGCGGCCAGAAAACCGGTTGGTTTTACGATCAAGCTTTCAATCGCAGTCAGTTGGCGCGTTTCATGAAAGCCGGCGCGCGAGTGCTGGACGTCTGCTGCTATGCCGGCGGCTGGGCGGCGACGGCCGCTTCGCTCGGCGCGAGTCGCATCGACTGCGTGGATGCGTCTGCCGCGGCTCTCGAGCGAGCGCAAACGAACGTCGCTGGGCAAGCGCGCGCGGGCGCCAGCGCCGAATTCTTCGCCCATCGAGGTGACGCGTTCGACGTGCTCGCGCAGCTCGCCGAGGCGGGCGAGCGCTATGACGTCGTTGTCGTCGATCCCCCGGCATTCATCAAACGGCGCAAGGACATTCCCCAAGGCGAGGCGGCCTACCGCAAGTTGAATCAACTCGCGCTACGGGTGCTCTCTGACGAGGGTCTGCTGATTAGCTGTTCTTGCTCGTACCACCTCACGATCGATTCGCTGCAAACGGCTATTCAGTCCGCGGCCCGGCATGTCGATCGCTCCGTGCAGATCATCTATCAGGGTATGCAGTCGCCTGACCATCCTGTGCATCCGGCGATTCCCGAGACGCGCTACCTCAAGTCTTTCTTCTGCCGTGTAACGCGCGGCTGAGGGTAGAATCGCTGCATGCTCGTCTATCCCGGCTTTGATCCTGTTGCGCTCGAGCTCGGCCCGCTCAAGGTCCGATGGTACGGACTGACCTATCTCGTCGCATTTGCGGTGGCATGGTGGCTGGCTCGTCGGCGCGCTGCGCAGCCCGGCTCAACGTGGAAAGTCGCCGATGTTGACGACTTCCTGTTCTTCGCAATGCTCGGCGTCATTCTGGGCGGTCGGATCGGCTACACGCTGTTCTATGGCATGGAGTTCTGGCTGCAAGATCCGCTGTACTTGTTGCGGGTCTGGGAAGGCGGCATGTCTTTCCATGGCGGACTCATCGGCGTGCTCGTCGCGCTCGCGTTGTTTGCACAACGTCGCGGTCGGCGCGTTGCTGACGTGTTCGACTTCGCAGCTGCGCTACCCGGTATCGGCATACTTGCCGTCCGCGTCGGCAACTTCATCAACGGCGAGCTATGGGGTCGCCCGGGTGATGTGCCCTGGGCCATGCTGGTCGATGGTGTGGCACGCCATCCCACTCAACTCTACGAGGCGTTGCTCGAAGGCGCGTTGCTCGCGGCCGTGTTGTGGTGGTTCACCTCTAAGCCGCGTCCGCAGTGGGCACCTTCGGGGCTCTTCCTGATCATGTACGCCTCAGGCCGTTTGATCGTCGAGTTTTGGCGTCTGCCGGATGCGCATATTGGTTACCTTGCTGGCGGCTGGTTGACCATGGGTCACGTGCTCACTTTGCCGATGTTGCTCGCGGGTGTGGCGTTGCTGGCGATGGCTTATCGGCGCAATGTGCCTTCGGGTAACAGGATCACGGCGTAAGACCATGCAGCAGTACCTGGATTTCATGCGGCACGTGCGAGACCACGGCACACGTAAGACCGATCGAACCGGTACAGGCACTCTGTCGGTGTTTGGTTACCAGATGCGCTTCGATTTGCGTGCCGGTTTCCCGCTGGTCACCACCAAGAAAATCCATCTCAAGTCGGTCGTGCACGAGTTGTTGTGGTTCCTCAAAGGCGACACCAACACGCGTTATCTGCGCGAGAACGGCGTGACGATCTGGGACGAGTGGGCAGACGAGCAGGGTGAACTCGGACCCGTCTATGGCAAGCAGTGGCGTTCATGGCCGACGCCCAGCGGTGGTTCGATCGACCAGATGAGCGAGGTGCTACGGCAGTTGCGTGAGCAACCCGACTCACGTCGCATCATCGTCAGTGCGTGGAACGTCGGTGAATTGGCGGATATGGCACTGATGCCATGTCATGCCTTCTTCCAGTTCTATGTGGCCGACGGTCGCTTGTCGTGCCAGCTCTATCAGCGCAGCGCCGATATTTTCCTCGGTGTGCCGTTCAACATCGCCTCGTATGCTTTGCTGACGCATATGGTGGCTCAGCAGGTCGATCTGCAGGTCGGCGACTTCGTCTGGACTGGTGGCGACTGTCATCTTTACTCGAACCATCTCGAGCAAGCGGATCTGCAATTGTCGCGCTCGCCGCTGCCGCTGCCCGAGCTCGTCATTGCTCGTCGGCCGCCAACATTGTTCGATTACGTGTTCGACGATTTCGAGTTTCGAAATTACCAATTCCATCCGGCGATCAAGGCGCCGGTGGCTGTTTGATATCAAAATCATTGTTCCGGGAGATACTGCGTGGCGATACCCCTGATGCGAACCAGTCCGTGGATTCAGGTCCGCAATTCCAAGATTCATGGCAAGGGCGTCTTCGCCGCCAAGCGGATCCCGAAGGGAACCCGCATCATCGAATACATCGGTGAGCGCATTTCGCACCAGGAAGCCGACGATCGCTACGCCGATCACGACCCGAGCGACAACCACACCTTTCTGTTCATCGTCGATCGTAAGACGGTGATCGATGGCGGCCGCAAGGGAAATGCGGCGCGGTACATCAACCATTCCTGTGATGGTAACTGCGAGTCTGCTATCGCGGAGCGTCGGGTATTCATCGATGCGGTACGCGATATCGCCAAGGGTGAGGAACTGGGCTACGACTACGAGATCGGTCGCGACAAGAACGATCCGCCGAACGTCGATGAGATCTATGCCTGTCGCTGCGGCTCGCCCAAGTGTCGCGGCACGAT
>JACCDG010537691.1_pt1 | contig 24285 bp, 33 predicted proteins | sample 7442471 | NCBI WGS metagenome assembly JACCDG01 (sample SAMN15323444, study PRJNA562643) | freshwater metagenome | isolation source: river surface water | place: USA:Blue River Watershed | collected 2017-08-17 | reverse complement strand
CTTGACCTTCGGGTAGAATGCCCTCCAGCCGCCGAGGAAAGCGTTGTCGTTGTCGCCACGCCAGCAGTTCCTGGGCAGCCTCTTGAGCTTCTTGGAGTTGCCGCCGCCCACGACGACGAAGTCTGCAAGCAGGCAGTAGCTGAGCCTCTCGACCGCCTCGTGGACGTTCTTGGTCCACCCCTTCAGGCCAAGCCTCTTGAGGGCCACGGTGCCGACCATCTCCTCGAATGTCTTCCTGTTCTTGAATGGCAGGTGCCCGGCCTCGAGAGGCAGGACCTTCCAGTCATCGACGAGGCAGGTTCCAAGTCCGTAGCCGAGGCCAAGGAACAGCATCCTGCCGCTGCCCTCGTAGGACCCGAGGGCCTGCATGGCTGCGTCGTTCATGACTGTGACCGGCTTCTTCAGCGACTTGACGAAGTCGTAGCCCTTCCAGCCCGTGCCGAGGTTTTTAGGGTTGTCGCTGATGGCTCCGGACTTGATGATGCCGGGGTAGCCTATGGCGACGCCGCTGCAGGACCGTGCGATCTCGACGAGGCCGCCAACCGCATCTCCCGGCGTTAGGTAACGAGAGCTCTCGATCTTCTCGAGCTTCTCGATCTTACCCTCTGTGACGATGGCTGGCTTGACGCTGTTGCCACCGATGTCTATCACGAGCAGCTTCTTCACGGTAAAACTCCCTCTCCATGAACGACGAATCGGTAAGCGGCCTGGGCGACACGACCGAGGTCCCTGCGCATGTCGCACTCCCAGACCACGAGCGACCTCCAGCCGGACTGCGACAGGGCGTCGAGAGCTCTGGCGTCGTTCGCCCTGTTGCGGTCGAACTTGGCCCTCCAGAAGTCTACCCTCGTCTGGGGCATCTTGGATAGCCCGCAGCCGTGGGAGTGCCAGAAGCAGCCGTGGACGAACACCACGCACCTTCTTGAGGGAAAGACTATGTCCGGCCTGCCGGGCAGCCTGCCGTGGCACCTGTAGCGCAGCCCCATTCCGTGAAGGGCCCTGCGCAGGGCCATCTCCGGCCCGGTGTCCCTGCCACGGATGCTCGCCATGATGCGGCTCCGTGTCTCGGGCGAAACCCTGTCCATCACTCGATACCGAGGATTTCGGCGGGGGTGCGCTCCTTGGGCTTCTCCGGCCTCTCGGGCCTCTTCCTCTCCTCCGTGCGTGGCTCCTTGGCCCTCTTCTCGAAGTGGGCCTGCCAGAGGTCGGCGCAGGCCTCCTTCGATGACTGCGGTGCGTTGAGGCGTGGCCCGAAGTCCACGTCGTGCTCCTTGAACTTGCGCTTCGCTATGGCGACGCAGGACTCACGGGCTGCGAGGGACACAAGTGGATGCCTGTCCCGCATGAGCACGAACAGGCAGTCAGACGGCTCCTGCGCCAGCCCGTAGTACCACGCCGCTGCGACACGGTGCTCGAAGTCGGTGCTGTGGACGGACAGCTCCACGAGCTCCTCGTTGCGCTGCTTGAGCAGGGTCTGGGCGATCTTCATGCTGTGCCGAGCGATCTCGGCCGCCTGCGCCTGGGTGATGCGCACCTTCTCCCCGCTCCCCGATGAGGATGAGCCGGAGTCAGTCTCGTCAACGACGATTTCCTGCTGGCCTTGACCAAGGCCGATTGGAGCCTTGGGGGCTCAGCCGGCCTTGCCCTTGATGGGCGAAAGGAAGATCAGAACCGCAAGCGCACAGATGCCTCTTAGCATGACACGCCCTCCCATGGCGCATGACACCTATTGTGTCTTGATAACAAGAGATACAGAATCCTGACCCGGCTTTGGCTCCGCCGCCCCAACATGGAGCGAGGTTCCGTCCGAGAACTGGACAATCAATGTTTCCACGTCCTGCTCCGTTTGTAAAGCAGTCTCGATCGTGGGCAGCATTTTTACGGAAGCGACTGTCTTGCCGATCAGTTCTTGGAGCATCATGGCGAATTCCTTTCATAAGACCACGGGACATGCGTGGAGAGGCAGGACTCTACCATATGTTAAGCAGAAATCTATAGAACTATGTGCCGATAACTAGATTTCAGTATGCGCAGTCTGGACAATGTGGATATGGAGGCGGATGCGGTTGTCCTCACATGCACCCGTGACCCGCACTTCTACGGCCTGACGCAGCGGACCATAAACACCCTCGTGAACAGCAGCCCTGATGTGCGCTTCAACCTCGTCGTCGTCGAGAGCGACAGGGAAGCCCACGCCAACGGATTCTTGTACCCGGGCTGCAGGGTCGTCGAGCCGGCCGGCGACTTCAACTACAACAAGTACCTGCGCAAGGGCCTGGAGCACTGCAGCAGCGAGGCCGTGATCATCTGCAACAACGACCTGATATTCCTCGATGGCTCGGCCGGAAAGCTTGTCCGGACAATTGTTGTCGACGGGTTCCCATCTGCGAGCCCATACGAGCCGAACTACCACCCTAGGGCGTGGCCGTCGAACCCAGCGGGCGACGTCGAGGGCCACAGGGTTACGAATCATATTTGCGGCTGGTGCATATGCGCCTCGAGGGAGATGCTGCTTGACCCGGACTTCTTCGACGAGGACTTTAAGTTCTGGCATCAGGATGTCGACTATGCGTGCACCCTGCTGAAAAAGGGGCTGCGCCACGTGCTCGTCAGGGACAGCCTCGTCAGGCACGAGTTCGGTGCGTCGCACCGCCTGCTCGGTGACAGGGCCTCCGAGATGACGGAGGGCATGCACGCAGTAGCTTTATCTAAGTGGTCCACTGGCGAGACGGACTGGATTGCGATTCAGGAGGGGGTGGCGAAGTGAGGATAGTAGACTGTTTCCCTTTCTACAACGAGTTCAGGATGCTGAACTTCAGGCTGCGGGAGCTGGCCGGGGCCGTTGACCACTTCGTGCTTGCCGAGTCGGACGTGACTTTCTCCGGCAGGCCCAAGGAGATGATGTTTCGGGACCGCAGGGCCGAGTTCTCGGCCCACCCCGTGCAGTATGTCGGGGTCACGGACACGCCGGAGACCGAGTCGGCGTGGGACAGGGAGTACTGGCAGAGAAACGCAGTGGCCCGTGGACTCGAGTCTCTCAACCTCGACGATAACGACATCGTGATGATGAACGACGTTGACGAGGTGCCTGACCCGCAGACGCTGCTGCAGCTCAAGGAGTCTGGCCTCGACGGCCCCAAGTGCCTCGAGCAGGACTTCTACTACTACAGCCTGAGGTGCAGGTACAAGTACATCAAGTGGATACACCCGAAGATCATGCCCTACGGATTCTTCAAGGGTCTGGCCAACGCACAGCACGCCAGGTCCTACCCCTCGCCGGCCCTGCAGCGTGGAGGGTGGCACTTCAGCTTCTTCGGGGACAGCGAGTTCATCGCCAACAAGATACGCTCCTTCTCGCACCAGGAGTTCAACACGGAGCAGTTCACGGACAAGTCGTGGATCGAGGCGAGGATAGCCGAGGGCTCCGACCTCTTCGGGCGTGGCTATGACTTCGAGGCAGTGGACCCCGAGTCGAACCCATACCTCCCGTCCAACTGGCGCCTGCTCGCCTAGGTGTAGCCCAGGCCGGCCATCCAGGCCCTGACGGCCGCTGCGTCCTCGCACATGGTCAGGCAGCCGTATGGCTCGGTGTTGTCGAGGTACTGCGGTATGCCAAGCCTCCTGCAGTTCTCCGAGTGAATCACGTACTCGAACCTGCCGGAGCCGTCTGTGTACCTCACCTGCGGCAGCACGTCGGCCCGCATCAGGTAGGTGCAGTGCACCACCGGCACGTCGATGAGGCCCTTGACCCTCCTGCTGTGAATCTCCACGTAGCCAACGCTGTCCAAGTGATAACCCCTGTCGTCAACGTCGCTGTGGTAGTTGCTGTAGAGGGTTGGCGCCGAGTTGTAGAGTATCGGCGCAACGATCGGGAGGTTCCTCGAGACCAGCTTCGACAGGGTGTGTGGCAGCACGAAGTTGTCGATGTCCTGAACGTAGTAGAAGTCAGCACCGGCTGCTAACGCCTCTGCGCAGCTCCTCTCCCGAATCTTGCCTATGATGTGCAGCCTGTGCTCGCTCCAGTCGTGGACGGCCATCTTCTCGAGCCCGGCGTCGATCTCCGAGTAGTCCTCAATAACCCTGAGGTACTCCATCCCGTGGCGGCCGACCCAGTCCCTGATCATCGGTATGGTGGCGTCGGTGCTGTTGTTGGCCCTGACGTACAGGATGACCCTGTCCTTCGGGTAGTCGAGCCTCCTTATGTTCTCCAGCCACATCTCGAGGACTGGCTCCTTCTGCTTAGCGTGAACCGCAAGGAATACCGTCGGCCTGGCCATCTCCTGCCCTCCGTTACTTATGATATAGGAGTCAACCAACGGAGATAAGAATGGCGAGCCTCGCACTTATGGTGTCTTTCCTCATATTCTGCGCACTCCTTGCCGGTCCCGCCGTGTATGGGCTGTCGTTTCTCAACTTCGTGCCTGACGTGGTCATCGTGGTGATGTCAGTGGCATGCATAGCGTACGGCTTCTGGTGGCTCATGCTTCCGGTGTGGCCGACGTCCCTCGTAGGCGCAATATCCATATTCTTCGGCTTCTGGGCCATAGATAGGAGGGTCAGGAGAAGGCTCTCCAAGGGGGAAGAAGATGAACAAGTTGAATGAGATGGCAATCCTTGCTGGCATCGTCAACGAGGCCGAAGAAAAGAACGATTTGGTCGTTTTTGCCAAGAAGCGACACGCCGGAGCCGAGAAGATAGCCAACAGCGCCAAGGAGAAGGGCGGGGCTGCGCTCCTCACCTACGAGCACTTCAGGGTCAAGCTGCCCTACTACGCCAAGGCCGAGAAGGGCTTCGACGCCAAGGCGGCGAAGGCGGAGTACGTAAGCCTTTGCAAGGAGCTCCACTCCCACATGAACAAGATCGAGGAGATGGACATGGACAAGTTCCAGCGGCTCCTCGGCAAGATGGAGGTCATCGGCGAGCTCCTCATCCAAGACAGGGGCTGAAAATGGCCGAGCTGAAAGAGGCCCAGAAATTCATCGTGTGCGGCTGCGGAAGCCTGAGCCACCTGATGCGCATACAGTACGCAGTCTGGAAAAAAGATGACAAGCCTGTCGACATCGACATCGCAGTCGAGACATTCCTGAACCCCTCACGGGGATTCGTGCAGCGTCTCTACCACGGCCTGCGGTATGTCCTAGGCCTCGATCAGAAGGCGTCGATTTACCAGGAGATCGTCCTAGACGAGTCGAAGGTACAGGAGATCATAGACTTCCTACAGGCCTTCCAAAGGGACAAAGAGTCCTTTCAGTCCCCGAATACGGTGCACCAGTAGGGCTGGCCCCTGCTGTTCAGCACCATCCCGAACCCGACCTTGCTGAAGTTCTTGTTGAGTATGTTGGCACGGTGAGGGCGGGAGTTCATCCACGCTACGGTGACCTGCTTCTCGTCCTTCTGGTTCCAGGCGATGTTCTCTCCAGCCGTGCGGTACCTGCCCACGAGGTCTCCGATGTCCGAGTGGCGCATGCTGTTCTTCCTAGCCATCCACGCTGCGTGGTTCTTGGCGTACTCCACAAGGTAAGGGTCAAGCTCTAGCGGCTTCATCTTCCTCTGGCCACGCTGCTCGTTGTGCAGCTCGAGCAGGAGGTTTATGTCAGCCTCCTTCTTCTGTGCCTGGCCGCAACCGGAAATGGCAAGGGCGGCAGCCGCAGCCGCCAGAAGGAGCAGTCTCCTCGTCATTTAACCTTCTTTTCGGCGTCCAACGCCATGTTTACCCTCTCTATGTCCCCCAGCAGCGCCTCGGATGGCCTTACATAGGTGAACAGCGTGTTCTCGTTGATCTGGACGATGGTGGGTGTGCTCACTATCGCCACAAGCCTATCTATGTTCCTACGGTGCCTCTTTAGGTCGCAGACGACGACGAACCTGCCAACCATCATGAGGGCGTGCAGCGTCGCCAGCAGAAAGGTGATGGAGGAGGCGACTGCCATGTCCCAAGAGACCATGAAGCCAACAGCCGGCACCAGCGCAGCTAGGAGCGCTGCGTCGATCAGGTTTACCGCCGGTGGCAGAGGCGATGCGGAGTGGCGCAGCAGCCGTGGCAGATCGCTGTCATCTTGAAAATTGCACATCATACATAGATATGAATTAGCGCACCGAAGAATTAAGCCACGACGTGCCATACGAGAGCACGATTCCGCAGCAAAAGAAGACGGGAGGGGTCATAAGGCCCCTCCCGTCTTCGCCTTGTCAGCTTGCGGCAGCCTCGCCGCCCCCATCGGGGTCTTTCTTTCGGTGGCAACCGCCGCCGCAGCACTTTCTCTTGGGCGGCTCGGCGTGCTCCGGCTTCAGCTCGGACTCGTCGCCCTCCTCGACGTGGTTAGCCTTTACGTACAGCTCGATCATCTCGAAGGCCATCGCCTGAGCAGGCGTCAGGTCGGGGTCGGAGCTCCTGATGTCGCTGCGGAGCGGCAGCTCGGGATCCTTCGACACAATCTTCAGGGCGATGTCCTCGCCCGTGTCACTCAGCGTGATGGTGATGGTGGCCATTCACTTCTCCCCTTTCGTTGGCGTGGGACTTATCGCCTTCTGTATCCTCTCGGCTATCTCCGCCTGCCTGTCTTCTAGGGGAGTGATGCCGTTCCTCTTTTTCCACGCCTCGACGGAGGCGTATCTGGCCGATGCGGACGGGACGCAGCCCATGTCCTCTGTGGCCTGGTGGTAGCCCCTGACATATGCGTCCTCGTCCTGGTCCGCATAGTCGTCGGGCGTTGGCAGGATTGTGTTGCGCTCGAGTGCGCTGCGCAAGTCGCCTATGATCGCATGCTGCTGAACGTTCAGGAAGACTGATGTGGCCAGAGACGCAAGAATCGCCGAGGCTGCGGCGAGCGGTATCACCTGCATGGTCGTCCCTCCTTGACCCACGCAGTGTGGCACGGCCTCTCAGGAAAATCAAGCGGTCTTTTGTCGCCTGCAGCGGCCAGGGTTGACCATCGTCAGGTGCAGGGCCTCGTCGGCCTCCTCGTCGTTGCGCCTCTCAAGGTCGTCCGTGAAAATCTCGACGGATGCGCCCCTCTCCCCCGTGGCGCTGACCCTCTGGAGCACGACGGCGCCGCTCAGCTTGAGCTCGCCCACAAGCTCGTCGTGAGAGTATCGGACAAAGTTGTCAGGATATAGGTCGTCTCGGCGCCAGAATGTGCGCCATATACTCGAGGGGTCATCATCCTCGTCATCGCCGAGCACCGACTCGGCAATCCGGAACGCCTCGTCTGGACCTGAAGCCTCCCGTGGGAGTGGGTCGTAGTCGAGGTGCAAAAAACACTTCATTCAACCTCCATCGCCGATATACTCCCTCATCAGCCTGTGTATGGCCTCCTCCACGTAGGATTCGCCACGGGACCGGCATCCATCGCACAGGGCCCCCTTAACCGTATATAGTGTCCGGTACAGCGGGTGGTGGCTGGGGTCTTCGTGAATTCGGAAAAAATGGCATTCCCCGCTGAAGTCGCCGCAGGAAAGGCAGAGCGCCCCCGTCTTGGACCCGAACTCTATGATCACTGGCACTCCTCCAGCTTGATGTAAAGGATTCTGGGCGGTGTTTCGTAGAAAAACTTCATGTAAGGGCACATCCAGGCCGCCTGGCCGGGCATCAGCCCCGTGAGGTTCATCTCCTCGACATCGTAGACCCAGCCGTCGAACTTCGGCTCACGGTACACGAACTTCACGTCCGACATCGGGAAGTAGCTCTCGGAGAACAGCAGCAGGAAGCCACGCTCGGGGGTCGCCATCCCCTTCATCTTGCAGCCCGTGGCCAGCAGCCTGTCTGCGCCGATCACAAGGGGGTCGAGCGACATTTCGGTAAAGCCGGCTGGGGCCATGTCGTAGGCCGCCCCGTTCTTGTCGAAGACCCAGCGCCCGTTCTTCTGGTATATGCGGAGCGTGTTGACGCCGATCCTGTCAAACTCGGTCTTCTCTTCCACCGGCCACCTCCGACACAAACTCCTCGAACTTCCCCGCCGGGAAGCCCTCGACATAGCGGAGTGTAACACGGGGGCAGTCCTCCAGCCAAGAGGCAACCTCTTCCCTGAGCTTGGCCTCCGCCTCGTCGCCGAGAGGCTCGCACACTATCCTCAGCTCGACCTCGCCCACGGCTGTCTGCACGGCCTGGAACCTCCTGATGCCATACCTCTCGTGGTAGGTTCGGCTGCCGATGAGGGGCCACCTCTTGCCGCCTGAGCGGGTCACGTACATGTTCCGAACCCTGCCGTGGATGGCGGTGATGGTCTGCAGTGTCCTGCCGCAGTCGCAGGTTCCGAGGTCCACAAGGTCGCCGTGCTTGTACCTGCGGATGTACGGGTTGGTCATCGTGGTGACGATAATCCCGCCGTCCTCGTCACGCTCGACCAACTGGTTCTCCATCACGTGCCACCTGTCCCTGCTGTGGGGGCACTGGAGGGCCATGACGCCGCACTCCTCCGATGAGTAGCTGCTGGCGCCAATCTCACCAGTGCCTTTGACGTCGATTAGGTTGGGCACACGGGACAAGTCAAGCTGGGAGACTATGGAAGGTGCGCAGTGCAGGTAGTGCGGGTTCCTGCTCTCGAGCCAAGACTGTATCTCGTCTATGGTTGCGTAGTGGTAGAAGAACTGCCTGCCCTGGTTCGGGTACAGGGACGTCGGCAGGCCCCATGAGTCCATGTCCTTGGCGCCCTTCTTGTCCGGCTTGATGACCGCCTTGTCCTTGGAGAAGTCCCAGCCACGCCACCTCATCTCCCGGATGTTTGCGGCGACGAACCAGATGTGGTCCCAGACAGTCTTCTCGACCGTGACCGGCTCGCCGGTGCTGCCTGAGGTGCTCGTGCTGTAGTGGCCCTTGGCCATCGGCCTCCGGCGAAGCTCCTCCCTCGACAGGACGGGGAAGTCACGTATCAGCTCGAACCTTGGCTTGAAGTTGTACTGCGAGCTCTCGAAGAGCCTCAGGAGCTTGGCTATCTCAGCGGCCTCGTTGATCATGCGAAGTCCCAGACGAAGAAGCTGTACTCTGCTTTGTGCACGGCGATGCTTGGCCGCACTGCGAAGTCGCCGGTCTGGGGGAAGTTGGATGCCAGACGCATCCTCTCTAGCCTCCTCGTGAACGAGCGGACTATAAGTCGGTCGCAGCACCTGCCGGCCATGCACAAGACGGCATCGGCGAGCTCCTTGCTTAGGTTCAGGACGCCGTCCCCGATGATGTTGGCGTGGCGGGACGAGTTGTCACGCCAGTCGCCCACGGTGACAGTCTCCGCCTCGTACCACGGGTCGATGTCCAACTGCCTGTCGGACAGGCCTATGAGGTCATGGGTGCAGCCGAGCAAAAGGGTACTGCCGGGGAGGCGCATGCGCCGGTAGATTTCAAGGTCCGCCTCGCTGGGCGAGTAGGGCGGCTCGAGCTTGACGCTCCAGTATTCTCTGCCTGTTTCCATGTCAAAAACAAAATAAGTGTGAAACTGTACGATTTTATTTTGAGGCTACGAGAAGATTTTCGTTTTCTTCATCCGAGTAGAGAATGAAATTTGGATTTGTTGAAACCAGTTCGTTGTTTTGTGGAATTACTTGAAAATTTTGTTTTGAGGATTGGTTATAGCCTGCGACTTTATATTTTGCTGCAAGTTTAGTCCAGAGTTTTTTAGCTTCTGGAGTTTGCATAACATCGCTGTATAGTTTTGTTCTGGATAATATGAAATCATACATGAGTGAAGCGAGACCTTTACCTCTGGCTTGTTCTTTGACGCCTAGAGTGTTGATTTTGTATCCATCTTGATATTTTTCTAATCCAACATATCCTATTGGTTGATCGTTTTCGTAGGCAATAAGTTTTACATTGTCGGGCGTTTCTGCCCATTGAAATTCAAAATTTGAGAATTTTTCCTTGTTTTTGGTAATTTTATCTGCTTCTGACTTAGCCCAGTCGATGAACTGGTTGTAGTTTATGTCAGACTTGACTAGGCTACTGCTATTTTTTATCTCTTGAAGATCGAGCCATAGTTTGAAGTTAAGGTTCATAATTCTATTTATTGTGTAACTTTGAATTCAAAACGCCGTCGAAAAGCGTCCTCTCGGGACGTGATTTCTGTATGTCGAAACGGTCGCACTGGATGGCGTGCCCCCTGAACCTGCCGTGCCCCTCGACGACGTCGCCCGCCTCGTAGTCATGGAGGCCGTCAAGGACCAGGTCCAAGAACTGGCCGGTCTCGTGGCCCACGGTGACGAAGGTTATCCTCCTGCCTTCGACGGTGTGGTGCCTAGCCGTGGCTATCAGACCACGGAACCAGCACTCCCCTCCCCTTGACCTGCAGTACATCCCGGGCATGAAGCGGTTGCTGGTCCAGTACCCACGGCTGGCGTACTGCGCCCAGCCGTCACCAGGGGCCTCGGGTATGGCCGGAACGAGGTCGTCGCCGTCTAGGCCCCAGCCGCCACGGCCGAAGCCACGGAACCTGAGGCCCGCAGCCTTGGCATGCTGAACGTGGACCCACGGCCTGTACATGCTCTGGGCGTGGTTGAGGGCCGACCACCAGAACCTCTTCGGCTGCCTTGCCTTCTCGTAGGCGAGGGCCCAGACGAGGCCGCCGTAGCTCGCCGCATGGGCCCTGCAGAAGCTGTAGAGCCTGAAGTACCCCAACTGGCGCAGTATGTTTCGCCTGTCTGGGTGGTCGCCGAGCCTGTCGGTGAACTCGTCGACCGCCTCCTGCCTGCCCTTGGCGAACGCCTTCCTGTACATCTCGGCCTCGGAGTCGGTGCAGCCGATGGCCCTGCGTATCATCTCTATGCCGTCGTCGTCGTAGACTACATGGCCGTGGTCGCCTCCACGGCGGAAAGACTCAAGTATCTCCCTCCTCCTGTTGTCTGCGGAGGGCAGGGGCCTGATGAGTGCGAGCGACAGGGTGACGTCCGACCTTGACGAGGGGAGGAGCTCACGGTGCAGCTTCCTCTGGGCGGGGCTCTCTGCGAAGGTCACGCCCCACGTGTCTCCCGTGCGGAACAGCTTCGCTGCGGCCTCGTCCTCCTCCGGGTAGTCGCACAGCCCCCTCGACGACAGGTCGTTCAGTTGTGATATGCCTCGGTTGCACAGCAGGTCGATCTTGAAGAGCCCCATCCTCTCGACGTCGTCCTTGTTGAGGCTGACCTGTGATTCCGATATCTTCAGCTCCTCGGGGACGCAGCCGGGGAATATGACGATGCCGCCGCAGTGGAGGGAGAAGTTCCTGAAGCTGCCCTGCAGCGCCCTCGACCTCTCGAGTATGGCCGGAGCCCTCGATCCAGCTATCTCTTGGAGGTCGAACCGACGGGGGATGAACCCACGGAATCCGGCCTCCCTGAGCGCCTGCCTTATCGCCGAGCCCTCACGGTAGGAGACGTGGTTGGATATCCTGGCGACCCTGCCCGGATAGCGTCGCATGACCTTCTCGACGACCCCGTCACGGTGGTTGTGTGCGAAGTCTATGTCTATGTCGGGGAGGTCTGGTCGCCTCTCGTGCATGAAGCGGGCCAGTGCGAAGCCCCCCTCGACCGGGTCCATGTCGTGGATGCCCATGAGGTATGCGACGAGGCTGCAGCCTGCGGAGCCACGGGTGATGTGGCGTATGCCTCCGGCTAGGTCCAGTATCTCCCTAACCTGAACAAACGAGGACATGAAGCCGCCCCTTTCGATGAGCGACAGCTCACGGGACAGCCTCTCGGAGTAGGCGTCCCCAGGTGGGATGGGACGCCTGAACTCGGGAATCAAGATTGGTTCTCGGCGATGGCCATTTCAATCGGCATAACGAGCCAAGGTATCTCTTTCGCTATGGCCTGCGAGGAGTCTCCATGCCTGTCGCTGCGGTTGCGGCAGATGTTCCTCATCTCAATCTCTGGGCACTTGACGCCGTAGCTGTCGCACTGGCTCTTGTATGACCTGTAGATGTACGACAGAGACTCAAAATCCGCAAGATACCACGGCATACTCTCGAGGTCTTTCGACCCGGACCAGATCTTGCGAGTCTCTAGGCTGTTGCTCTCCTCGAGGAAGTCGTAGTCCAGAAGGCCGAGAGGCCTGGCGTTGACGATTTGGAGGCAGTAGGCGTGCACCACTATGTCAACGACGGCTCGATCAATCGCCTCGACCACGTGGTGGACCATGAGGGACAGGGAGGCGTCGTGCCTCTTTGACGCAGACCGCACCGGCTCTATCTCGCCGGAAAGCTCCCTGATCCTGACGGGGGTCTCGGATACGACCATGCTGTGGTAGCGCAGCATGTCCCAGACCTTCATCTCGACTGCGGAGTCGAACCTAGGGTTCCTCCTGACGTCCTTGCCGGACAGGGTGAGCAGGTGCGAATCTGAAGCCAACAGGCTCCTCGAGGCCTCCTGAACGGCAAGGTCGTATGACGCCTTCAGCTTGTGCCTGTCCATCACGCAGACCCCACGGCTTGGGTGAACAGGCCAGGGAATGCGGATAGCTGCCGGCGGTATCGGCTGAGCAGGCAGTACGCCACCTCAAGCTCCTCCTGAGTGTCCAGCCCTGCGGTGAGGACGATGTGGGCGAGGGCTGCGTCCGGCTTGTTGAATCCCTGGCCGTCACGCAGGAACGCCCCGTCGCACTCGCCGAGCATGAACCGGAAGGCACGGCGGACGGCATCCGCACGGGCCTCGTCCAACTCGGGCAGGCCACCCTTAATCTTGGCCGACTCCCGCCCGTGGATGACGGAGACACGCCCCTTGGCTTTCTCCCGCTCCCTGTGGCGTCGCTCGTCCTCGAGTCGTTCCATGCGCTGCTGGAACTGCTCCTCGGTCTCGCCTCCGCCAGCCACATCCTCGCCGACCTTCGGGGCCGTGCGCTTGACGCCCTCCATCGAGAGGTCGATCGAGCGGTTGATGGTGTCGATCTTGTCAACGAGCATCCGCTGGACGTGGAGGTCGAGGGCGTGGTCGCTGACCATGCGGACGATCTCGACCTTGTTGCTCGTCTGGCCGATGCGGGCCACACGGTCCTCGGCCTGCCAGTTGGCCGCCGGGGTCCAGTCGAGGTCAACGAACAGCACCTTCCAAGCGTGGGTCAGGGTGAGGCCGACGCCACCGGCACGGATGGTGATGCCGACTCCCTTCAGGTTGCCTGCCTGGAAGCTGCGCACGATCTCCTGTCGCTTCTCCGCTGGGGTGTCGCCCGTGATGAGGGCCCAGCCCTCACGGGCGACCAGAGCGTTCAAGGGCGCCAGGTGGGAGGAGAACACCACGAGGGGGCACTCCTGCTCCTCGGCGTTCTCAATGTACTCGAGCATCGCAGGGATGCGTGACTTTGCGAGCTCGGCCCGGACGCTGGCGAAGGCCTCGAAGGGCGGGAGGACATCGACGGCGAGGGTGTCCTGCCAGTTCTCCCAAAGCTCGTCGAGCTTCCTCTGGAGGCTGCGATCCGATGTGCCAACCACGAGGTTGGTGTAGGTCTTGGAGGGCAGGTCGGGCAGCACCTCGGAGCGCAGACGGCGCAGCATCACACGGCGGAGGAGCTCGGGCACCTCGGGCTTCGGCTTGCCGTACTCGACGCCGTATCCGTTGTGGACTGCGTTGAAAAGCCCTTGGAACCGCTCGTATGAGCCGAAAACCGTCTTGGCCAGGCCCACGGTGTCGAGGACGCCGAACAGGTCCTCCGGGCGGTTGGTGAGGGGCGACCCCGTCAGGGCCATGGTCTTGGCGCAGAGCGAGGACAGCTCCTTCACCTTGCGGGTGCGGGCTGCCTTGCGGTTCTTGTAGTCGTGCGCCTCGTCAACGATGAGGCAGACGGTGGATGCCTGAGGGTTGGCAACACGGAGCAGGCGCCGGTACTCGGCGAGTCGCACCCAGAAGTCCTGCATGCCCTCGTTACGGCCCTTGGAGGGCGTGTTGTAGTCGTCGGGCAGGATGTCGGAGTTGATGATGACGACCTCGCCGGGGTTGGGCCATCGGAAGCTGCCACGGCCCTCCAGCACGGTCGGTGTCAGGTCGGGACGCCACCTCGTCGCCTCGTCGAGCCAGTTGTACTTCAGGCCGGCCCTGCAAACGACGAGGGCGGAACCGCCCTGCGGTATCGCCATGAGGGACTGGACGGACTTGCCGAGGCCCATCTCGTCGCCGAGGAGGCCCTTGGTGCGTGAGGACAGGAAGTCAACGCCATCAACCTGAAAGGGGTAGAGGCCCTTGCCGGAGGCGGAGTCAGCCTGTGCGGACCGCTGGAGGCTGCGCAGGGACGGAGGCACCTCGAGGCCGATCCGGTCGGCGACCTCGAGGATTCTGGCCCTGTCGCACGGCGCAAGGCTGACGCTCCACCACTTGTTGTCCTTGTCCCACTTCGCCCCCGGCAGGGAGCGGACGAGGGGGATGTTCTCGGGCTCGTAGGGCATGATGATCTTGCCGTCCGTGGTGAGCACACGGACTCTCGGGGCGGAGGCGGTCGTGGCCTTCCGCTCGGGGACGCAGGCTGCGCACCAAAGCTTGTAGCGGCCTTCGACGATGGTCGTGAAGCCCTTTCCGGCCTCTACCCTCGAGTCGCACTGCCCGCTGCACTTGCCCGGATATCGATTCGCCTTCATGTCCAGCCCTCGCCGCATTCCCCGTGCCGGACGCCTGCACAGTTATATGCTACAGTCGGATGCCGGCGGGGCAATCCGCAGGAATTCCGGACGAGGCGGAATTTTCAATCGTGATATCAGAGGACATCACTTGAACTGCGTTGCAGTCTTGCTGTCCTTCAGGTGGAACTCGATGATGCTCGCATCGTCAACGTGAAGGACTCCGTCCTTAAAGTAGTTCTTGTCGGACCGTGTCCTGGCCCTGAGCACGTAGCCCTTCGGTATGGCGACGCTGGACTCGACGCTGGCCGAGACCCACTGGTCCGGGCCGACGAATATGCAGCTAACGACTCCGACCTGCTTGTACTCGACGGTCGCCTTCTTCCCGTCACGGCTCTCCGTCTGGGTGACGAGCACGAGAGGCTGGCCCTTGAAGTTCTTGGCCATCCTGTCCACGGCCTCACGGTGGAACAGAATCCTCTCTTCGGGGTTGAGTGGGTTGAAGCCGACGGATTCCGCCTTGATGAACGGCAGGACGTTGCTTGTCGGTGCGGGTTGAACCTTGCCCTGCATCAGGGCGAGGCATGCGATGAGCTCCACCATACGAATCCCTCCGGTGCTCAGTGTCGGCAAAAATTCAGGGAAAGAAAAAGGGCCGGAGGGCTGACCCTCCGGCCCCGAAAGACGAGCCTAGGCTCAGTTGCAGCAGCAGTCGGAGGCTGCGACGGTGCGCAGACGGCGACCGCCGAGGAGGCGGGGGCGTGCGGTGGTGCAGGTGGCGCACTCGGCGACCTTCACCTCCTTGACGACCTCGACCTTCTTCACCTCGACGACCTTGACGGGCTCGACCACCACGAGGTGGCGGCGCTCACGCAGGGTGGCGGGGCGTGCGACGTACACGCAGTCCTTGCACTCGGCGGCCTTGGCCGGAGCGGGGGCCTTAGCCGGAGCCGGGGCCTGCTTGGGGGCGTCGCCTGCGAATGCGAAACCGGCAACCAGCAGAGCGGCAGCGGCTGCGAAAAACTTCTTCATGGGAAACTCCTGGGCTCTCGCCCGAAAACGTGCCACTTGCAGGCACTGGTCAACATATCCACAGGTGCCGTCGCACCCATACGGGTAAGTTAGTCCAATGGAATCCAAAAAAGCAACACCTATTGGGGGGATAGTTTCTTTTTTGCGATCCTTATGAGGTCGTCGAAGCTCTCTATGTTATCAAGGTTTTCTATCTTTATGCCCATCTTCTCCTCGATGCGGTACACAAGCTCGAGCTTGTCCAGAGAGTCCATCGACATGACGCTGTACTGCAGGTCGATGCTCTCGCCCTCCGATGCGCCGCAGAAGTCCCTAACTACGGTCTCTAGACGGCTCTCGATACTTTCCTGATTCTCGATCATTTCTCGCCTCTTCCATGACTGGCGCAGCCGAGGCCCTCCGCAAGCCTCGAAACCGCAGCCTCCTTCGCCTTCGCCTCCACCTCGACGGTGATGTCGAGGCCACGCCAGCAGTCGGGGAAGTCCCCGAGGCTCACGAAATCGTGGTGCTGGCTCTCGTTCACCTCGCCCCATCCATTCCTGGGGCTGCTTATGTGGAACATCGGCTCCCTGCCGGACCAGGTGTCCACCGCATGCGTGGTGGCCTCCTCGATGCTGAGCCTGTCGCCGTTCACACGGTGGTGGTGGACATCATAGACCAGCGGTATCCCCAGCGAAGAGCAGATCGGCAGCAGGTCCTCTGGAGTGTAGGAGTCGTCGTCGTTCTCCACAGTCATGAGCCTGCGTGCGTCCATTCCGACTTTGTAGAAGTTCCTGACGAACTCGGAAAGTGCAGCCGCCTTGTCGCCGTAAACACCGCCTGCGTGTATGTTGACTACATCCGCACCGACCCACCCGGCAACCTCGGCATGGTGGTCTAGGTCACGGATCGAAGCCTTGACCACCTCCTGGCGTGGGCTGTTGAGCACTACGAACTGGTCGGGGTGAAAGCACAGCCGTATATCGTGCTTGACTGCGTAGGCCCCGCAGCGCATGAACTCTGCGACTATGTCACGGTGGTCGGGGAGTTCCTTGATGTCGTATCCGACCTCGGGGTGCGTCTTGCACGGGAGTATTCCGCTGTTGATGCGGAAGCAGCCTATGCCGGACTTGCGACAGAACCTGAGCGCCTCGAATAGAGACAGGGCGTTGCCGTGGCAAAGCCCGGAGACCTTGCGCAAGGCATCCGCCCTGTCGAGCTTGGCCAAGTGCGTGGCCGTGGTGGAGCGAAACTTGATCGGCTCATCACGGAACACGCAGCAGAGGCCAAGCCTTATCATGTGTCAACCCCGAGCCCGAGACTCTTAATCGTCGAGGCGACCTTCTTCTTCGCCGTGCGGAGCATATGCGTGACGCACATCCTCGACACCGGATTGCCGGTCGCCGGGCTGATGTATGTCTTGGCGAACTCCGCCTGCCAGCCTGGCACAGGATCCATGGCTAGCCTAACCAGCCTCTCCTGAATCTCCGTGAGACCGCTGAGGGCGATAATCTCATCAACCGAGCCACGCTGCAAGACTTCTTCCGTCTGGTCGGGCGTGCTCCTGACGGCAGCCTCCTTGAGGTCTGCGTCGAGGATCACGGTCTTCATCGACTTCGACAGGCTGTCGGCCTCCCTCGGCTTAAGGCCGAGCCTGCCGACGATGTCCGAGAAGGATGCCTCGGGCGTCTCCCTCCTACCCTTCTCGTAAAGCTGCATGAGGGCCAAGTCCCTGTTGGTGAAGCGTGTCAGGCGAGAGCCCTGCTGGTTCGCCACGTTGAAGAGACGCCTCTTGACCGACGACCAGAGGAAGGTGAAAAGAGAGGCCCCCTTGCTCGGCAGCCAGTGCAGCATCGCATCGAGAATCTTGAGGTAGGACTCCTGAAGGAAGTCCTCCTTGTCCAGCGAGGCGCAGCGTGATTGGCTCTTGATGCTATGCTTGTAGGCCATGTTGCGGAAGCTGACCAGCACAGCCTGGTCGACCGTCATGCCTCCGAGGGCCACCTTGGGTGAGCATATGCGCTGAACGGTGCGGCAGTCTCTGAGATACTGGCCCTCGAGGCGGGGCGGGATGCCGTCCGTGGCAAGGGCAAGCATCTGCTTCCTTACCTGCCACAAGAGCTTGTCCGGTATGTGCTTGCGCCACCTGCCAAGGATGGAATTCTGGTGGGCCAGCAACTTGAGGTAGCACCTCTTGGCGGCGTCGGTAAGGTTTGGTTTCTCGATTTCCGCAATCATTGCTGTAACTCCTGGGCACAATTGCCTAGGAGTCATTCGTCAGGGCATGGGCGTTTTTTTAGGAATTCTGCCGTCTAGCGCACGATGTCGAGGACTTTCGGCTGCTTGCCGATGTACATCTCATATACCTTGATAGCTTGGCTGCCGTACAGGGTGAAGGTGTCACCGTACCTGAGGGGCTTCTTGACGAACGGTATGTGAACCTCTGCGCTCTTGAGCTGGAGCAGTATGTTCTCCAAGTTGCCGTCCGGCTGCGGATAGCTGTATATCTGCGTCATGTCGATGTTGTCGACGATGAACTTGTATACGGGCAAATGATTGCACTTGTACTTGGCCACTATGCCCCCGGAACCTTGCTCTCGGCCTTCTCCAGCCTGAAGTTGCAGTTGTTCTCGCCGACGATGATGTACTGGTAGTCCACGTCCGAGTTCTCCGTCTCCATGTAGAAGAAGTCGAAGATGTCGTAGTTCGCCTGGGGCTTGTCGTACTCGCATATGTTGCAGAGCTTGTCCAAGACCGGCTTGGGCACTAAGCCTCTCTTCTGGGTCCTGCTGCAGTTCAGTGGCGCCATACACTATTTATGCATGGAGGACTTCATTCCGCATGTTCTACGACGAGTTCATAGAGATGGCGAGCGGGCATGGCCTTGACACCAAGGACAACCGTGCCTTCCTTTGCGCCCGATACAAGGTCGTCACGAACAGCGTCGAGTGTATGCACTGCCTTTCCGACCCGCTCCACATTTCCCACGAGGCTCTTTGCAGCCAGCACCTTGACGGGCCAATCTTCGAGTTCGGGTGCTACATGGGCGGCATGACGGCAAAGCTTTCGGTGCTCGCTCACCTCCTCGGTCGCCGACTTACAGTATTTGACACGTTTGCCGGCCTGCCTTACTCGAGGACCTACTCGACGCACCAGAATGTCCCAGCGGAACTCGGCGACTTCCGCATAGGTCAATTCAGTTGCCCAATTGAGCAGGTCAAGAGGAATGTGAGGCACTTCGGCAGAATCGATCGCTGCACCTTCGTCGAGGGCCTGATAGAGGAAACCTTGCCTGTCGTTGACGAGAGACCGTCTCTAGTCTTCATCGACGTCGACCTGCACGAGACTGCACTGTTTGTGATTGGTAAACTCTGGCGCCGCATGCAGAACGACAAGCTCTTCACCCACGAGGCCTGCATCTCCGGATACATGGACAAGTTGCTGGATCGGGGGTTCTGGTCGGAAATCGGCTGCAAAGTGCCCTCAACCGGCACATCCGAACATGGCTTGGAGTTCGGCCTGCCCGGGTCGAATTGCCTGACATACCTTATCAAGGCCTCCGAAAAATCCGCCTGAACACTCAATTATGGCATCTCTAAGGAGCCATCAAATGATCGTAGCAGCAACCGACATGAAGCTGAACTGCATCTTCTCCGTCATCAACCCGACCAACGGCGTCATCGTGGAGAAGCAGCCGTTCACAATCGACATCGGCAACCTCGACGCCGAGCTCTTCAAGAACGCATACGAGCAGCTCTCGAAGCTGCACGCCGACATGACCGAGAGCGTCAAGGCCCGTGCGAAAGTCCTAGCGGCAGGCAAGGGCGCACAGGGTTAAGGAAACGGGTCGGGAAGCCATTTCGACTGCCCGCCCCGTTGTGTTTGATTCCAGCGAGTCCGGATTTTAGCTAACGACCGGCGTGTCGTTGGCGGCCTCATTCTGGGCCTGCCTTGCGGCAGCCTCGGCCTCCTGCTCGCCTATGATCCTGCCGGACACCGACTTTACGGCATCGAAGAAGGGCTGGGCGACGCCCGCTATCTCAGGGTGCTTCTGGATGTTCTCCAGAGAGAGAACGTCCTTGAGGACGATGTCCTTGAGAATGGGTGGCTCCGCTGGCTCCCAGACCTGACCAGAAACCATCCTGCCGAGAGACCAGACGACATGCATGTTGAATGCGTAGTCTCCGCCATCCTTCTTCTGCCTGTCGAACTTGAGATAGGTGAGAGCCCACGAGTCGAGCAGCTTCTGCTCGGTCGCCGGCACGACCACCGGGCTCGATGAAACCAAAGGCGTGAATTCCATAAGTCCTCCCTATTTGCTTACTGTGACCACTGCTCCCAGAACCTGTTGTTCTTGACCATCTGGTCGTATGTGCGCTTGGCGAAGCGGCGACCGACCATTCCTGCTCGGATTCCAGACAGCCTGACCGTCACGTCGACCTCGCTGTTCTGGATCGGCTCGCCGCTTACCTCGATCTCGACCGACGGCCCCTGCACCCTGGCTCCGACAGGCACGGGCAGCGACGGCTGCGTCGAGGTCACCTTAATCGTGCCCGGCTCGCAGACCTGCATGAAGGTGCTGTCCATCTCCCTAGTGACGATGTGGCTTTGGTGACCCTGGTTGCCGGCCTTCACGGTCATGAAGTCCTCGAAGTAGACCTCTGGCATTTCCACGCACAGGAGCTCAACGTACTCCTCGCCCAAGAATGTCTGGATGGGCACGATCGCAGGCTTGGCGCCCTGGAAGCCCTGAGCGCCTTGGCTTCCCTGCGCCCCTTGGGCCCCCTGAACGCCTGGGCTTCCCTGCGCACCCGTGGGTCCGTTGGCCCACGTCAGCACGCCGGTGCCGTCCGTCTGCAGGTACTGACCGGCGTTGCCGTCGTCGGCAGGCATCGTCAGCGTGTAGTTTGCGGCAATCGTGAGGGGAGCCTTTATGGCCAGATAGTTGCTGCTGTCGCCGTCGTAGAGGCGTAGGTCGTACTGCGCCATGATGGCAAGGGCGCCAGAGTCAATCCGAACTGAAGATCCAGCCGGCACGGCGGTTGTAGTGCCGAAGGAGAACGGGTCCAGAGCGTAGCCGCTGCTGTTGCTTATGTACTGGAACCTGTAGCTTCCCGCACTGTCGGCAGCGTAGAAGGCAGCATGTGCGGAAGCGCTCTGGTAGAAGCCGCCTAGAATGTTGCCGTTGCTGTTCTGGAGGTACAGAGCCCACGTGCTGTTACCGCTAGTCTGTACATGCAGGCGGCCGCTGTTGGATGTGGTTCCTACGGTAACATTCCCATAAGTTGGGTTTAAGCATAATGTGTAGGCAGCGCCAGTGTTGTAGTAGGACTGTATGAAGCCAACACCAGAAGTAGTGTTAAGACCCATGGTTATTCTTGCAAAAGCATCAGCAGCGCCCTGTATCATGAGCTGACCTGTCAGGTTGCTCGTGGCGTTGGCTGATATCGCCAAGCCACCTGATGCAGAAACCGGACTGGTTGTGTTGATTCCTATTGTTGAAGAGCTTTCAAATATGACGCTGTTCCCGACCGCCGTGGCGCTCGTGAACTTGGCCACGTAGTTCGTGGTGCCCGAGCCGACGCCTGCGCCCTGCGCTCCCTGGGCGCCCGTGGGGCCTGTTGCGCCCTGTGCGCCCTGAGCGCCCGTGGGGCCCGTGCCTCCGGTTGATCCCTGAGCACCGGCTGTGCCCTGAGCTCCGGTGGGCCCGGTGTTGCCCTGACGACCTTGGTTGCCTTGCGCTCCCTGTGCTCCCGCTGCGCCTTGAGCTCCCTGTGCTCCCGCTGCTCCGGCAGCACCTTGTGCGCCTGTGGGGCCCGTGCCTCCGGTCGCTCCCTGTGCGCCTTGTGCGCCCGTGGGGCCACCTGGGCCCGTAGCTCCCTGTGCGCCCTGAGCGCCCGTGGGGCCTGTGCCTCCAGTTGAACCCTGAGCACCGGCTGCGCCCTGCGCTCCGGTCGGGCCTGTGCTGCCCTGACGACCCTGATTGCCTTGATTGCCTTGTGCTCCCTGCGCTCCCTGCGCTCCTGTCGGGCCGGTCGCTCCCTGTGCGCCCTGTGCTCCGGTCGGGCCAGTTCCTCCGGTCGCTCCCTGTGCGCCCTGTGCTCCGGTCGGGCCAGTGCCTCCGGTTGAACCCTGAGCTCCGGCTGCGCCCTGCGCTCCGGTCGGACCTGTGTTGCCCTGACGACCTTGGTTGCCTTGAGCTCCCTGTGCTCCCTGCGCTCCGGCTGCGCCTTGAGCGCCGGCGGCTCCTTGAGCGCCAGCAGCACCTTGGGCTCCTGTCGGTCCTGTTGCTCCCTGTGCTCCCTGTGCGCCAGCAGCACCCTGTGCGCCGGTCGGTCCAGTTGCGCCCTGTGCTCCCTGTGCGCCTGCGGCACCTTGGGCGCCAGCAGCACCCTGTGCTCCGGTCGGTCCAGTGCTGCCCTGACGGCCTTGGTTTCCTTGATTGCCCTGAGCTCCCTGTGCACCCTGCGCTCCTGCTGCGCCTTGAGCACCCTGTGCTCCTGCTGCGCCTTGAGCACCCTGTGCTCCTGCTGCGCCTTGAGCACCCTGTGCTCCTGCTGCGCCTTGAGCACCCTGTGCTCCAGTAGGCCCAGTTGCGCCCTGAGCGCCCTGTGCCCCAGTTGATCCTTGGTTGCCCTGTGCCCCTTGGGCCCCTTGGGCTCCTTGGGCTCCTTGGGCGCCAGCAGCGCCTTGAGCGCCTTGAGCCCCCTGTGCACCCTGCGCTCCGGTGGGTCCAGTAGAGCCCTGGCGTCCTTGGTTGCCTTGGTTGCCCTGAGCACCTTGTGCCCCTTGAGCGCCCGCTGCTCCCTGTGCTCCCTGAGCTCCCTGCGCTCCGGCTGCGCCCTGTGCTCCCTGTGCTCCGGCTGCGCCCTGAGCTCCCTGTGCTCCAGTTGATCCTTGGTTGCCTTGAGAGCCTTGAGCTCCCTGTGCACCCTGTGCTCCTTGAGCGCCCTGTGCTCCTTGAGCGCCCTGTGCTCCGGTAGGACCAGTAGAACCTTGCCGACCTTGATTGCCTTGGTTACCCTGAGCGCCTTGTGCTCCCTGTGCTCCCTGAGCGCCCTGTGCTCCCTGTGCTCCCGCAGCGCCTTGTGCTCCCTGTGCTCCCGCAGCGCCTTGTGCTCCCTGTGCTCCGGTCGATCCTTGGTTGCCTTGAGCACCTTGTGCTCCTTGGGCCCCCTGTGCCCCGGCTGCTCCCTGTGCGCCCTGTGCACCCTGTGCGCCCTGCGCTCCCGCTGCGCCCTGCGCTCCTTGTGCCCCTGTCGACCCTTGGTTGCCTTGCGCCCCCTGAGCTCCTTGTGCACCTTGTGCTCCGGCTGCTCCCTGTGCTCCTTGAGCACCCTGTGCTCCTTGAGCACCCTGTGCGCCCTGCGCTCCCGTGGGCCCAGTTGATCCTTGCCGACCTTGGTTGCCTTGGTTGCCCTGTGCCCCTTGGGCTCCCTGTGCACCCTGAGCACCTTGTGCTCCCTGTGCTCCTGTCGAGCCTTGGTTGCCCTGAGCTCCTTGGGCTCCTTGTGCACCCTGAGCACCCTGAGCTCCGGCTGCGCCCTGGGCTCCCTGAGCTCCGGCTGCGCCCTGGGCTCCCTGCGCTCCGGCTGCGCCCTGAGCTCCCTGTGCTCCGGTCGATCCTTGGTTGCCTTGAGCACCTTGAGCACCTTGTGCTCCCTGCGCTCCCTGTGCTCCTTGAGCACCCTGTGCTCCGGTGGGACCAGTAGAGCCCTGGCGTCCTTGGTTGCCTTGGTTGCCCTGAGCTCCTTGTGCTCCTTGAGCTCCTTGAGCTCCCTGAGCTCCGGCTGCGCCCTGGGCTCCCTGCGCTCCGGTCGATCCTTGGTTGCCTTGATTGCCTTGAGCGCCCTGTGCTCCCTGTGCACCCTGCGCTCCGGCAGCACCTTGTGCACCTTGGGCGCCAGTCGATCCCTGATTGCCCTGAGCGCCTTGGGCGCCCTGAGCGCCCTGTGCGCCTTGGGCGCCCTGTGCTCCTTGCGCCCCGGTCGATCCTTGGTTGCCCTGTGCGCCCTGAGCACCTTGTGCGCCCTGTGCGCCCTGAGCACCCTGTGCGCCCTGTGCTCCGGTCGAGCCTTGGTTGCCCTGAGCACCCTGAGCTCCTTGTGCACCTTGAGCTCCAGCAGCACCCTGTGCTCCTTGCGCCCCGGTCGAGCCTTGATTACCCTGAGCACCCTGTGCCCCTTGAGCGCCCTGTGCGCCCTGAGCACCTTGTGCGCCCTGAGCCCCGGTCGAGCCTTGGTTGCCCTGAGCACCCTGTGCCCCTTGTGCTCCCTGTGCTCCGGTCGAGCCTTGGTTGCCCTGAGCGCCCTGAGCACCCTGTGCGCCGGTCGGGCCAGTCAGTCCCTGACGGCCTTGGTTGCCCTGAGCGCCCTGAGCACCCTGTGCGCCTTGAGCTCCAGCAGCTCCCTGTGCGCCCTGTGCTCCGGTCGATCCTTGGTTGCCTTGGTTGCCCTGAGCGCCTTGTGCGCCTTGTGCTCCGGTCGATCCTTGGTTGCCCTGAGCACCCTGAGCACCTTGTGCTCCCTGTGCCCCTTGTGCTCCCTGTGCTCCTTGTGCTCCGGTTGAGCCTTGATTGCCTTGGGCTCCTTGGGCGCCTTGTGCACCCTGTGCGCCGGTCGAGCCCTGGTTACCCTGAGCACCTTGGGCTCCCTGTGCGCCCTGAGCGCCGGTTGAACCCTGATTGCCCTGAGCACCTTGTGCTCCCTGTGCTCCCTGTGCGCCCTGAGCGCCGGTTGAACCCTGATTGCCCTGAGCACCTTGTGCTCCCTGTGCT
>JACCDG011334686.1_pt1 | contig 24291 bp, 17 predicted proteins | sample 7442471 | NCBI WGS metagenome assembly JACCDG01 (sample SAMN15323444, study PRJNA562643) | freshwater metagenome | isolation source: river surface water | place: USA:Blue River Watershed | collected 2017-08-17 | reverse complement strand
GCAGTTGCCTTCACTCTGGCAGTTCTGCGCAGTAGTGCATCTTTGGGATCGGCCGTACAAACATCACTATTCTCTTTCCCGATCATTTTCTTTGGTGCATTTATGTTGACCGAGCCGGTCACTACCCCACCCCGTCGCTACCAACAGGTTGCCTATGGCGCATTTGTTGGACTGCTATTTAGCTCCGGCTTGTCGATTGGTTCATATTCGATGACGCCAGAGATCAGCTTGATCATTGGAAACTTAGCGGTATTCGCATTGGCTCGTCGGATACGCCAGCCACTTAAACTGGTAGAGATCCGCGACATTGGCAATACTATAAAAGAATACGTTTTTAAACCCGTTGTACCACTCAAGTTTAAGGCCGGACAGTACTTAGAAATCACCCTGCCGGTGTCTGCAGTAAAAGGCAGAAAGACCGATGCCCGTGGTAATCGTCGAAGCTTTTCAATTGCCTCCTCCCCCACCGAAGACCACGTTCTCCTGGGAGTAAAGCATGCCACGCCAAGCAGTACTTTCAAGCTAGAGCTAGCCGACCTCAAAAAAGGCGACGTCATTGCTGGAAACAACGTAGCTGGTGACTTTATCCTACCCATCGATGATCGGGCTAAGTTGGTTTTTATTGCTGGCGGTATCGGTATTACTCCGTTCCGAAGCATGCTTAAGTATCTGGTAGATAGCAAACATAATCGCAGCATTACCCTGTTTTACGCCGTGTCGGATGCCAAGCAAATTGTCTACAAGGATATCCTTAACGAAGCAAAAGAGTTTGGCTTAAAGATCGTATATGTGCTAACTCCCATGGAAGGTCACGAAGTACCGAAGAGTTGGACGGGCGAGGTCGGTTTTATTGATCAAGCAATGATAGAGAAACACGTGCTAGATTATAAGAAACGACAGTTCTACGTATCTGGCCCTGACGCTATGGTCCAGGCCAACAAGAAACTACTGCGATCTATCGGCATTACCCGAGATCAGATCAAGACCGACTATTTCTCTGGCTACTAGCCACCGGCAACAGATGTAGTAGGCTGGCGAAGTGATGTTTGACCTTCTGACTCTCCAAGCGCGCCACCAACTACTGGATCATCCTTCCAAGTCTCTAGCTCGGGACAAGTAATACTTAGGTCTGATAGCGTCACATCACCGTCTACGAAAACTCCCGGATCTTCCCTGGCAACGTCTTCGCTAACTGCCTTGTTGCGCATAGCAACAATTACATAGCCACTATCAGGTGCGATCACTCGCACGGTATACTTTCCGTCACTTGTCGTCATAACGCCAGCGCCGCCAACAATCTCGTTTTCGTTACAGCCAGATGTGTCTACTCGCGCGATGCCATTGAGCGGGCCAATAGTTCGCTCGACTGCATCACGGGCGATCCAACCTGCCATCACAGCCAAAGTCATGGCCAGTACCGTCGCTCCAACACGTTGTGCTTTATTAAAACGACTTTGTGGATATACATCTGCTTGGTCGGTGTTATCTTGAGGGTCTTGTGATTCTTGGTGGTCGTAAGTTTCTGTCATGAAAGACAGATTACCACACTACTTATCCCGATGGAAAACAAAGTTGAACCACGCGTCCAAATTCTTCTGATACGTTGGTCTGGTGTCGGCTAATGCCTGTGGCTTAACATCCACGCCGGGCAGATCTACCGTATTAGCCAAAGCTACGCTTTTTGGTACGTTGTAGACTGTTTCGCCGGGTGCTGCCTTTCCGAACTGACGACGCGCTGCCAGCTCCAGGAACTGATCTGTTTTGTAGTACTCGTTGCGTAACTTAAGATTTACATTCTCTAGTTTTTTCACATCGTTCTGCTGGTTGAGGGTGGATATCTGCTTTTGCAGCTCGTAGTTTGTCTGGATGGATTTAACGCCACTCCAAGACACAAGCAATGCGATAATGCCAAATATCAAAAGACCGAGCACTCTGGTATCGTTGAGTGCCTCGGCATATGGATGTTTTAGTATTTCTCTTAATCGTTCTTGCATATGCTTACAGTATATAACAGAGCTTCCGAGGTGCATGCATATCTGTTATAATCCACCTAGCTGGTTACGGGGGTGTAGCTCAGTGGTTAGAGCAGCGGGCTCAATTAACAATTTGGCTAAGTCTAGATTAGGATTATGCGTTTCCGCATGACAGTTATGACAAAGCAAGATACATTTTTCAAACTCATTTAGAACCGAACTAAGCTTACGATTTGAAAGTGAACGAGCATCCAATTGGAATTCTTTTCCACCAAGATGGTGAAATGCTAAACCCGCAAGGTTAGTTGCATACCCACAAATCGAACACTTTCCACCAAGCTTCTTAATAAGATAAAGCTTTCGAGCAAGTCCTCTCTTCTTTTGAGCAGGATAAGATTGATGAGCTTTATTCTTACAATTCAATGAGCAGAAAAGTGTCTGCTTACCCTTTAGTTTTGTACTGCAAATTTTGCAGTTAGACTCAAGTTTCATAACTATATTTTATCAGATATGCCAATGAATTAAGGGCTGCTTACTCGGGCGACCGGTAAGTATATCCTGTCAAATTCGGGGAAGCCTGTCGCGCATGTCGCATGGTAATCCCGAGCCAAGCCTCGGCAATGCTGAGGAAGGTGTAGAGACTGGATGGCAGGTATCTAAGCGATTAGATAAAGGGACAGTCCAGACCACAAACACGAAAGAGGCAGCGAAAGCTGTAGTGGTAAGCATAACCTGTTGGTCGAAGGTTCAATTCCTTCCACCCCCACCACGAAATTGAAACCACTCGAAAGAGTGGTTTTTTTATTGGTCATCACAAGGAAAGAATGAACACGGGGTTAAGTGGTACTATTATTCCATGAGTAAAACAATTCTAATTATTGGTGGAAGCGTTCGGCAAGAAGAATCGAAAAGTAATTTTATTGTTGATGTAGTTGAAGATATTGCCAAAAAACATGGCAGCTCGCCGGTAATTTGGAAGCTGGGATATAAGCCGCTACCGTTGGCACAACATGCTTGGCACAAAGACCCTAGTGCCAGCAACGACAAGAATGTTCTAGGACTTGCAGCGGCAATAGCCGAAGCCGAGGTAGTGTGTTTGGTAAGCCCTATTTATAACGGCTCGTATTCGGGTGCACTAAAAAATGCACTTGATGGCATGCTTGGTGACGCCTTCGAGGGTAAGCAAGTAGTGCTTGTAAGCGTCGGTTCTGGCTCAACGGCACTACTTCCCTGCGTTCATCTGCAGGACGTGGCACGAACTATGGGAGCAGGGGTGTATCATCGCTTTGCTGTTGTCATGAGCAATAATCTTAATTTCGAAGAACGTACAGTAGACCAGTCGGTTACCACTAGATTATCCGAGATTTTAGAAGCCGTATTGTAGAAGCTACAGATTATTTGTGTTTGTCGTCGGTGGCGTATTTGCCGATGAGCAATAGGAATATGAGGAAGAGTATTCCACTGCCAATGAGTAGCCACATTAGATAGTTATTGGCTTTCTTTACCGGAGTCTCGACGGTGGGCATGTTTGTTTGGTAAACCTGGGCAAAGGTTATGGTAGCTATGCCACCAGCTACGCTGTTAAGGGTCATTTTGATATCATCTAGACCGTCTTCTGTGACATCGAACTGTCCAGACTGGCCAAGCTGCAAACGGACGTCCTGAGGAGTTGAGGCCAAGGTCAGAATTACGTAGTCGGCACCAATCTCTTTAACTGTGGCACTGTGCTGTTGATCACCAACCCAAATGCTATACGTTTTTGTCGAAACAAGGTAATCCCTAAACGTTCCCTAGTTGCCCCTGTTATGGGCTATTGATTACAGTTTAGAGGTAATGCTTATGCTATGCAAGAGGATAACTGTCTTAGCTTAGATTGTGAGTCGAATAATATAACGACTAGAGATCTTGTTGTCGGTCGCCCATTTGCGCCATTCGCTGCGCTTTTCGGACAATTTCTTACGAGCATCGGCTACGGGCAGATCCTTGAGATCTTTAGTGCGATAGTTATAAATTTCGTCAATCTTCTTTAAAAGTTTTTCGGATTGATCTTTGGTTAGGTCGCCCTCTTTCAAATCCTTAGCAACCGTCTCCTTGGCGCGCTTGTAGTTTTCGTCTAGCTGCTCAGATTGTCGCTTTGCGATATCTTCTGCTGTTCGAGGTGTACGTAATGCGTCAGAAGAACTCTGCTTAGAGCCATCTTTGGCAATGTATTTGTCAGTTATGACCCCACCAAGTACTCCACCGAGAATAAAAACCACTAGTAAAAGTGCTGCTTTTCTGGCTTTAGGTGAATGAGATGCACGGCTGACAGTATTTTTGATAGGATTCAGGATTTTTTTCATTCTTTAAGTATAGCACTCCGGAATATGGATGACGGTAAAGGCACTTTGCGGTACTATGTACTGCATGATTGAAATTATCTCCCGACCTGCAGGCGAAATAGACAGAAAAGATGAGCTTGATCTTCAAAGATTTCTGGCCCGCGGCCTCATGCTGGTCAGCACCGGTCAGTTGCTGTACGCCGGCTTCTCCTCGCGCTTTGTAGTAGAAGACCAATATGTGCCACCAAAGAACGATACGTTTGCAGTTAGCACTGCAGAGTGGAGAGAGTCGATGGAATGGAGCACGGGTTTGGGCAATCCAATTATGTTTGCTTGGGATTCGGTCGGTGATCGTGCCGCCGAATCGCCTGCAGTAGGAGTGTTCGACGGTGGGCTTTTAGAGCCCGAGCCAAACTTTACTGGCACCTACGTTCCTAAACCTGGACTATTATTGGCAGATACCTGCTTGCGCATCGTCATCTGGGATAAATAAGCACTACCGTAATATAGACTTTATTCTATTTTTATGATATGATATTGTCTTATGTCATCCTACTCTCAAGAAGTTGCGCTCCATTTTCTACAGTTTCCTGCCGAAGAATTCGGTCAGGCCACTACGCCAGACTTCCAAAAAGAGGCTAGACGGACACTTGGCGAATACCCACCGCAAACACACACCGAACTCAACAGTAGGGTAAGTGATCACGGGATTATTCTTCCGGAAATTATTACCCCCGAAATGGTCGCAATCGCCGGTGGTTCACATGGTTGTCCAGTAACTATTTCGCTAGCCGAAAGCCGTGGCCCGGAAGGCGCAGCAGATACTGTTCGCTCGTATCTGACCAAAATATATTTTGATGTAGCTACTCATACAAGTGTCAATGCGCAGGCTCTTGAAACCTGGCTCAAGCCCGTGGAGCGTCAACCTGGTTTTAGCAATCCTGCTGTTCAATACCCCGATGGTGTAGATACTAGCCTAATCCATGGAATGGCAGCCCCTCACCGATTCTTGCCATCACAGCTCTACCGAACTTTAGAGCTTTTCAGACTAGGCTTGCTAGACGAAGCTTCTCAAGAAGAAACAGGTCTCGATGCATTACCGGACCGAAATTCCGGCAAGATCAGCTTTAGTATCCTTGACCGTGATATCAGGAAAGCACGTACTGGCATAGAAGTAGCCGGATTTATCGGAGCTAACATTGCTCGACAACTACTAACCAAGGAATCACCATTAACTGAAAAACAAGTTGTCTTAGTCCTTAAGGCCGCCTTCGATGGCCATGGCATTGCCAAAGAGCACGGTTTCATCCCAGAAGTTGGGCAGGTTCATGAAGCATTAGCCGAGAAAATCGGCCAGGATAGAACAACCAAACATCTCGCACTCGACCTAAGTGTCTAGTTTCCTGATAAAATCTAGCGACGGCTGACTCGGCCCTTAAGAACCAAGAACGCCATACCAAACGACAGGAACAAAATAATACCAATTGCCAGCATGGTCTTGCCCAAAATCATTGAATCCCAGCCCACATAAATCAGGCTTCGAAGTCCATCGAGCAAATACGTTACAGGGTTAAACTTAGCTATGGCTTTAAGCCAACCGCTAAGCGCTTCCATTGGAAGAAAGCTGGTTGTTAAGAACGAAAACGGGAAGAACAACAAGAATGACGAGTTTACTGCCGCTGGACTACCAGTCTTAAGAGCAATTGCATATGGAAAACCAGTAAAGGCCAAGCCCCATAAACCAGAGATCAATAGGAAGGCTATAATTCCAACCGCGCCGGTTACAAACTTAATACCTAAAATTGCACCGAGCAGAACGACCGGAATAGACAGGGCGATGACCAAGGCGAAGTCGGCCACCATTAGACCTAGCAACAAAGCGCTTCGTCGCACGGGCGAGATCAACAATCTATCGAAGTAGCCAGACTTAATATCCGTTACCAAGGCGTTGGCACGTGATATCCCAGTAACTGCAAAGACAATTGCAACCGGCAACTGGAAAGCTTTGAAATCTACGACTCCAGCAAACTTAGAAGCTTCACTAAGCGAACCGACGTTAACGATAAAGAAGAAAAGTGGAATCATAAGTGCAGGGATAACTGCTTCTGGTTCGCGGGGGATAGCGCGCAAGGCTCGTCCTGCAACGGTAAAGAGATCCCTTAAGAACCCGGCTGGTTTTGGCACAATGTTTACGGTGTTGGTGCTCATAGTTCGTCCTCCTGCTTGGATAAGCGGTTGCCAGTATATTCCAGGAATACATCGTCCAGGCTCGTTTCACGCAGCGTTAATTGTTTAATTTTTACTTTCAATTTTTCCAGTTGCACAGCGACACTAGCGATAGACTCAGCTCCGTGGCTAGATGCAATTAGGATCTCGCCGTCGTTCTGGTCGACTTTAGTAACACCTTTAATTTTGCGAAGAGCAGCCAGTACTTCTTTAGATTGCTCAGCGCAAGTAACTACAATGGAGTCTTGGCCGGTACTGCGCTTGAGTTCGCTTGGCGTACCTTCTACTACCAATTTACCGTTACTGATAATTCCAATACGATCGGCTAGCTGATCGGCTTCCTCCAGGTACTGGGTGGTCAAGAAAATGGTCATACCTAGTTCTTTATTAAGTCGACGGACTTCGTTCCAAACTTTTGTTCGGCTAATCGGATCAAGACCTGTTGTTGGCTCGTCTAGGAAAAGAACTTTGGGGTTATGCACCAGCGCTGCAGCAAGATCGAGTCGACGCTTCATACCACCAGAATATTCCTTGATAGGCTTCTTAATGGCTTCGCCAATATCCACTAGTTTTTCAAGCTCCGCCAAACGCTCCTCCATAGGCGCTCCACGGAGGCCGTAAAGCTGTGCTTGTAAACGCAAGAACTCATCGCCTTTTTGACTCTCGTCCAGGGCGGCTTCCTGTAGTGCAACGCCAATTTCTAGCCGAACAGCATCAGGGTCGTCGATAGCGCTGGTCCCTAAAATTTTAATGTCGCCACTAGTTGGCTCCAGAAGGGTTACCAACATCTTTATTGTGGTGGACTTTCCCGCACCGTTAGGACCTAAGAATCCGTAGATCTCGCCTTCTCGGATTTTGAGGTTAACATTTGATACGGCAGTTTTGGTGCCGAACTTGCGTGTCAGCTTCTTAGCTTCGATCGCAATACTTGTACTGTTGCTTGATTTCATTCACTTATTGTATCAAACGCTTCAGTAACTCTCGCAGCCCAAACCGTCATTGTCATTCCCATCAAAGCCGTGTGGGTCACTACCAATGACTGTTACCTTGAAGCGAATATCCGAGCAGTCTAGGTCATATGAAACATTAGGAACACATGGAGAATAATTTGGATCGCAGTTGGAGGCAGCTTGTGTAGGTGCTGGTTTGGGCTGGGGTTTTGCTGCAACGTAGGTGCCAATTGCCGTTACCTCATCTATTGGAGCGGTAGTAACCTTCTCACTCATGACCGAACGTTTAGTCTCCCTACCATCTACTAACGTTAGTTGATAGGTGATTGTCTTGACGCCGTTTACGCCCGCGGTCTGAACTCGCGTTTTGCCAGTGGCCAGACTTGTTTCGTTAACTGTCTTTTTTCCGAATGGTATAGGTTGTGTTTCGGTAAGCTCTTTAGTGCCAACCTGCTGCTTTGACTTAACATCGTCGCCATCGGTTACAACCTTGATTGTCTTTGGGCTTTCACTTCCCGAGCTTTGGATATTCGCTTTTGGTGAAGGATCGCCAGCGGCGGCGGCTACAAAAACAACGGCCAGAACTGCAGAAATAATTTTATGTTTACCAACTAACCGTTTTAGCTTATTAAGCATTACATCCCCCCAGTTTTATTTATTAGAAGCGGCGAACTCGAGAACTTCCAGCTACATTTACCCGCTCTATCTGGAAGCGTAGACGATAAGTAAGCAGCGGAAGAGTCACAACCTTGATATGATTTGCCAGAGTGTAGCGGACGGTTGGGTCTTCCTGGAGTAGTGGTTTCTTATGCTTACGGTAGTCGAGCCAAACATATAAACTTGTCCCTAGGGTTAGACTGAGCAATAAAACGGCTGAAATAGCCACCGCACCGGTGTTGCCTAGAACTTCAGATGAAGTCAGACCGACCGGATCTACGATCACCCCGTTGGCGATACCATCTTCATCCAATGTGCCGCCGTCACTGACGGTATAGACCGCCTGTAACGATGAGACGTTATTATTTTTTACGATGTTAAAGACTACATTAGGTACAGTTGTATAAGCTTGTGTAACGGTATTGTACTTTCGTAGCGCCACATTCTTTTTTGATTCCACACCTTCAAATGTAACCGTCACCACACTACTACCGCCCGTATTACAACCCGTTAGGGCAAAGCCTATGAACCCTGCTGGATACGTATTTCCGTCTTGTTTAGCGAAGTTAGAGGATTTTGTGCCGGCGGCATTGGTTATCAACTGGCAGCCAGTTTGCGATACAGAAATCTTCTTTCCGTTTACGGCGTTTGTAACAGCTACTTCACCTTGACCTTCCTCTGGAGGAAGTTGAGTCCCGGTGCAATCATCAGGAGAAACTTGATTATCACATAGCACGTCTACGCGCGCGTTAGCGGAATTAGAAACATATAGAATGCCATTCGCCTTGCCCACTGATACCCCAAGGGCAGCTCCTGGTAGCGATCCGAACTCGGTATATGTAGGGCCCAGATCGTAGTGACCAACATAATTACCTTCCGAGTCAAACTTTTTTAGATTATTTCCAACGATGAAACTATCTACAACGTAAGTGTTGCCGTTACGATCCGTCGCGATTCCAGAACCTTGCAAGATGACGTCTTCATCCTGCTCAAAAGCCGTACCATTAGAGTCAAGTGTCTTTCCTACATTAGAAACGAGATTCCCGGATGGGTTGATCTTCTGAATTCTATATGCATCTACAACCAAAATATTGCCGTCATTAGCGATAGCAATTCCCGCCGGTTCTTGGAACCATGGTTCTTGTCCAGGCTGGGTAACGACATTCTGGTCATCCGTACCAAAAACTCCAAGTACTTCACCGGAAGTGTTCATTTTCTTAACGCGATAATTTTCGGTGTCGCTAATATAAATATTATCGTTGCTGTCGATTGCAATGCCAGTTGGACGATTAAAGTTCTCTTCCTCTGAACCGCCATTTCGGTATCCTCCGCTATCGACGGGTGTATTGCCCCAAACGCCTAGCGGTTCTCCGTCGGAACCATTGAATTTCACAACTCGACTATTTCGTGAATCCGTCACATAGACGTTATTTTCAGAGTCTACCGCTGCAGAAATTGGCATTAAGAATTGACCGTCATTGGTTCCGGCCTCCCCCATAATAAATAGTAAATTACCATTGCTATCGAACTTCTGCACACGATCCCCAAGCGTATCAACCACGTAGACATTTCCTTCGGAGTCAACAGCGTTACCAACTGGTGTTGCAAACTTTCCGGGAGAGCGTACATCCGAGGCTATACGTCTAACGGCGGTTCCATCGGCTTTGAGTGTGAGCACACCCATACCAGGAGCGCGTTCATATATGTTATATTCTCGGGTAAGCCAACCGTCGGAGCTATTGGTGCGTTGAGCATCGCCATTGGGTCCCCAATCGCCAAGATTAATATCCCCATCGACCGACACATCTAAGCCCCTTCCATAGCAGAAGTTATTGTTCAACCCTGCAGGTGCTTGCTTATCACAACTAGGTGTTCCAACCACTTGTGGGTTGCTGCCATCTAAGTTATAGGAGTTTAGGGTCATCGTTTCACGATCATCAGATTCGGTGGTCGAATATAATTTACCGTCTGAGACTGCGATATCCCAGATTGCCGCACCGCCCACACCTTGGATACATGATGAAGGGCATACCTGGTACTCCGCTTGACCGTCCTGAACTCCTAATCCATAAGCACCAAGGAACTCACCACTTGCACTGATTTTCTGAATTCTATTTGTGCCTGCAACATAAATATTCCCTTGTTCATCAACGGCGATAGACCTTGTAGTATTGTCAAACTGGCCGTCACCTACACCTCCAGCACCGTTTCTACAGCCGGACGTACAGTATTGAAGTTCTTGCTCACCATCTTGAGCCCCCCAGCCAATGACCGCCTGGAGCTGCCCTGTAGGGCTAAATTTATTGATAGTATTGCTACCTGTTAGGTACACATTCCCTGCCGTGTCCGTAGTAAATGTGTCACGTTGATCAATCGGAGAATAACCATCAGCATAATCATCATCCGATACTCGGCAGTTTACCGTGCAGTATTGCATAGTGTCTTGTCCGTCTAACACTCCAATTCCAAATGTGCCGATGAATGCCCCGTCGGTAGAGAATTTTTTAACAGCACGATTTTCTGCCTGAATAGTATAAATAGTATTAGAGCCTCGGTGTACCGATATATCTTTTACTCCCCCAAGTGAGTTATCACCCGAATATTCCTGATTATTACCAATATTTCTTATGTATTCGCCCGCACCAGACATCTTAACAACACCGCGGCTTTGTTTATCTAGAACGTAAATATTGCCATCGTCATCGCTAGCCAGCTGCCCTGGCATGACAATATTGGCTAATGTTGCGCTGCCACCAAACGAACCAATTTTGCTGATGTTGACTTCTGCTTTGGTATGAAGGAGAGGTAAGGCGGCTAGTCCTCCGATCAAGACTACCAGCAGCAAGGCTACAAACTGTAGACTTTTTATTTTTTTCCTCTTGTGCATATCCGTATTATAAGCTGAAGCTTGTTGATGACACAAGTTCAGCTAAATCTCATATAGCCGTGTGATAGCTTATAATTCTATCTGTGAAAGCCACTTCAACAATTCTCGAACTACGTAACATCGTTAAGAATTATCACTCAGGCCATGCTGTGGAGACTGCCCTAAACGGTGTTAGCATGTCGATTGGGCAAGGTGAATTTGTGGCCTTAATGGGACAATCTGGAGCCGGCAAAACAACATTACTTAACATTATTGGCATGCTGGACCAACCAACTTCTGGTACTTTTAAACTTAACGCAGTCGAAGTAAACTTCAGGGATATATCACGACTACAGCATTTGCGGGCTCAACATTTTGGCTTTGTGTTTCAGTCTGCTAACCTACTCCAACATCAGTCAGTTCTGGAAAACACCATGCTGCCACTGCTATATCGGGGAATCAAGGAACAAGAAGCTACAAAAATAGCGTTCGAAACATTAAAGAATCTTGCTATTCAGAAACTCCATCAAAAGAAACCATCCGAACTTTCATCTGGCCAGCTGCAACGGGTATCCATTGCCTGCGCTGTAGTCCACCAGCCTGACATTATAATTGCCGACGAACCCACAGGGAGCCTGGATAGCAAAACCAGTAACGAAGTTATGCAGGTATTCCAGGATTTACACCATAATGGGAAAACTATAATCATGGCTACCCATAGCAAACGAGTTGCGGCGTTTGCTGATCGCACGGTCTATCTGCATGATGGTAAAAAAGTGCGGAGTAGTCATGTATAAATTGCACCTAAAGACCGCAATGCGATCTATCAACAATTACCGTCTACGTTCACTACTAACCATTACAGGTGTAGCCATAGGAGTAGGACTGCTAACCTGCTTAGTTACCGTGGGCCAAGGAGCACGCAAACAAATACTAGGACAGATAGACGGGCTTGGCAGTAATTTGGTATATGTCGTTTCTTCCAATAATTTTATACTGAGCAATTTCCAGGCTGCTACTTTGACTGATGAAGATTATGAGACTACCCGCACCGCGCCTTATGCCCAAGAAACAGCAGCGGTCCGATATTTAACAGGCGAGGTTTCATTTAATGGTCGAGTCGCCGAAACAAATCTGGTTGCAGCAACCACAGCCAATTACAAAACGGTAAGGGATTCTCGAATTGCCAAAGGAGATTACTTTACGGCAAGTGACGAGAAACAAAAGTTAAACGTCGCTGTAATTGGGCCGTCAACAGAACAGAAACTCTTTGGTGGCCAAAGCGCGCTTGGACAGAGTGTAATTTTCAACGATGTACCATACCGGGTTGTCGGCGTTTTCGAACCCGCGGTGCCGGGTTCGGAACTGACCGTCGGCGGCGGCTTTGATGACGTACTATTTATCCCACTTGCGACCTACCGTAGCCAACAAAGTACCGGAAACAATTTGTTATCGGTAATTATTACTAAAATGCAATCATCAACGGACAAGAAACGTTTTAAATCAACTCTTCAAAAACGCATTAGTACCACGCATGCCGGGCAAAGTTTTAGTGTGGTCGCTAACGATGATTTACTCAGTACATCAGAAACCGTAGTGTCGATCGTAACATCGTTAATAGCCATTGTGGCAGCAGCCTCAATTTTAGTTGGTGGTATTGGTATTCTTAATATCATGCTTGTTAGTGTCAGTGAACGTACCCGTGAGATCGGTATCCGCAAGACTATGGGTGCCAGCAACAAAGATATACTCCTGCAGTTCCTTTTTGAGTCGACTATCCTGTCTACCATCGGTGGCCTTATGGGGGTTATCCTATCTCTTATAGCATCCCAGATCATTGCCCTTGCGTTCGACATTAGTCCTGTGTATTCGGTTATGATCTTTGTGGCCGGAACGGTGTTATCAATACTTACTGGCATCTTTTTTGGAATCAGCCCAGCAATTAGAGCATCAAAGTTAAATCCTATTCAAGCGCTTAAGCAGCTCGACCAATAGTCTTCTCACTCCACTCGCTCTGCAACTATAATCACACGTGCGTCATACGTCTTAGTACTCTTATTGTATTTGCCCGCACAGGTTATAAGGTTAAGTTGCTTGGCAACTGTACTGTCCTTTACAAAAAGGGCGCTGTCCGCATCTTGCGCAGATACCGTAGACACCGTTTTTACTTTAAAATTTCGGACAGATTTGTCTCCAAATGTAACATTAAAAGTGTCATCCTTCTTTAGTTTTCCGAGGTTATAGAAAACTCCCTTAGCGTATACACCATTTACATGACCGTCGATTATACTGAGCCCTGGATCTCCGGGAAGCGGTCCCTTGGCATACCATCCAGCCATATGAACATTGCCCGGTGCAACCATTCGATTCTGCTTATCTACGCCTACTTGCTGTATGAATCCTTTAGCCTTAATTGTTGGCAACTCTATTAACAATGGCTTATCTGCCGGAACGCTATAACTATCTGGTACCTTCTGTTCACTCGGCGTATCGGACGTCTCTGAAGCCACTACTTGAGCGGCTGGCACCCCCGCGTGTCGAATCTCGTACCATTTTTGCAGTGCAAACAGACCATAGCCTACGAGCAAGATGCCGACAACAAAGGAGGCCCTCCGTATGAAGTGACGAGACTGAAGTGGTAATCGTTTTTTATGTCGTGACAAGAACTCAGCTCTCCCGATGTATACTGCTTCGAGCAGCGTATGCCAACGCACCAATTCCAAGTAGACCGACAATAATCTGTACTAGCAAAGCGGATGGCTTAACACCGGTGTTTGGGGCGGCCGCATTGCCTGCATTAGTGTTGGCGTTGGTTGTAGTTGCCGCGCAGACGGCACCTTCGAATTGGAAAGCACCAACGGATGGGCAGGTGGTAGGACGAGCAACTCCACGGGCGTCGGTGGTAACACCAAGGACTTGGCCGCCAGCAGCAATAGCCGGGCTACCGGCTAACAGTGCGCGAGTGGGTACGGCACCGCCGTTGTCTTTCAGGTCACCTAAAGTCGTAAAGATATTTACTACACCATGATAATCTGTTGGGTCGGTAAAATTGCTCGCGCAAGTAGTATCGTCAAGCATGTTGTGTCCCAGTGATCCAACAGATGTCACGCCTGTTCCTGCACCGCCAACCAGTGAGGTGAAGTCGCCCGTGACACAGTTGGATGAATTCCCATCTGATAAGTTATGCGCCATCAGACTGTTGCCTACGTTGATTATGCTACTGGCAGTAGTCCCGGCTCCAACCCCAATCGACACAGCGTAGAAGGCTGCTGAGTCAACATCCGAAAATGTATCATGAATGCCGTCGGTATTTGTTACGGTGACGCTGTTGATAGTTGTGTTAACGGTCGCATTACCATTATCAGAATAGGCATTGTTTGAGAATGCTGCGGCCGTTGTACTGTTGGAGTGTATCTCGTCGATAGTAATGTTCGTGGCCGTAGTGTTGAGGGTACCAAAGCTTCCAAAACTACTGCCCCACACCCCTACTGATAAAAATACGCCGATTGCTCCACCATTAGTCGGTTTGTTATTAGTAATTCCGGCGACAGTTATATTCTGTAGAGTTGCATTGGTTGTACCGCCGTCGTCTTGATCCACTAAGAGTCCGGCCACAACATTAGCAATTGCATTTAAGTCGTGGACGTATAAGTCACTGACGTTCACAGTCCTAGTGCTTGAGGAACTGTTTATGATAAATACGCCTCGCAGTGCCGAGAAACTGCCGCCGAATTGAGCATCACTTCCATCGACCTCTACGCGATCAATCCTGACCGACTCATCAGTTCTTGCGGTAATTGCGTACTCATTAAATCCCACTATTTTAAGATCACTGATTGAGATTGTTGAGCCCGGCCCAACATATATCCCTTTATACTGTCCGCTATCTCCGTCAATAATTGTACTGCCAATTCCTGCACCTTTGATCTCAACATCTTGTGTTAATAATGGCAAATCCGCCGCGAGAGTAATTGTCCCGGCCGGAATAGTTATAGTGTCACTCGTTCCGTAACTTGCACCCGTTGCAGTACAGCCGGATTGGTTGGCACCCGCATTTACTGAATCTATAGCAATGGGGAGTGTACAGCCGCCCGTTACGTCAAGGGTAGCAGCATGCGCCCTGCCCCCGCTACAAGCCAGCACGGCCAAGAAAGCGAAGGCGGCTAGGATTAGTTTGTTCGTTTTACTAAGATCTAAGATGCTTTGCATTGATGAGTCCAGTTTGTTGTTTATGCTTGTGCTTATTGTAGCATCTGATTACTAACGGCGAGAATATCGTGTTCGTGGATGCCTCTTGGCCATGTATAGTGCCGTGCCGCTCGTCAGCACGAACAGTCCAAGTAGTCCCTTCAGGGCAGTTTGCCCCGTTACCGCAAGTATAGAAAGTGGCGAGCTGCTGCCCGGCTGGGTGGTGGATGCTCCGCAAACCTTACCACTGGACAGCACTAATCCGAGGCTATACGTAGCGGTTTGCGTGTCGGTGGTGTCGTCATTAAGCTGCGTAGTGATGCTGTTAGCAGTATTGGTGATAGTAGGTACATTACAGTCGTCCTGCGCAATCGTCTGGTAGCAGATCTGGGCATCGTCCCCCTGGAAGGTTACCGATGCAACGGGTGCAACATCCCCACTCCATGGGTCATTATTGAGAGCGACAAATAGTACGTCCACGCTAATATCTTGCGTATTACCCGAGTATGGAAGTGATGAGATATCTAGCACACCAGCAGTGGGGACGATATCTACTTGGTCCAACCCAGAGACAACCGCACCTGTACTGTCATGAACCGTTACGAGTATTTGCTGAAAGTCGGAAAGCGTAAGATTACTGACCTTAATTTTGTCCCAGCCCGTAACGTTCCCATCGCCGTCACAATAGTACGCAGAGGGGTTAACGGTAACGGTAGAGATTGTCCTCCGGCAGGGTACCGAGCCGTTATCGGCAGAAAATGACCACAGCCAACCCGAGTCGCCAAGCCCCAACAAACAACCGGTTTCGTCTACGGCATACCCGTAGTCACGAGTATTACCGCCGTTTACTGCAGCCGAACCCGTCCAGGCACTCCAAAGCGTTTCGCCATCGGTGTTACTGCCCCAGCCGGCACACTCGTCGGCATCGTCCCAGTTGTAACAACCTGCTGCACCACTATTAGTGGCCGAAGCAAATTTACTGAACGGAAAAATGGTAATGTCGTCACCTGCGCTGTTGGTGGTTTGAATTTCTTCGTACGACGCCATGAGCCCTGCCAGGCCGGTTGCGTCGCCCACAACATTACTCACAAGACTAGAATCGGCGCTGTAATTAACTCCCGTAGATTTGTCATAGCAACGAGTGAGTGTAGTAACCGTAAATGCATCAATGAAGAACACACAAGGATTATTCGCATTATTAACATCCTTAAAAATGCCCGTGATAAGCTGCGTAAACGAACCTGATCCACCGACACTTGGTGTCGACCAGCCTGAGCACAAGCCATTAGATACAGCTGGGTCGAAACAGACGATACGACTATTTTCGCCAATGTTGGCAGAGAATAAATCCGCCTTGAACGAGTAGTTAATAGGGGTATAGATTTTACCATCAATTACCTCTGCAGAACCTACCGGGCCATAGGTCGGCGAGATGGCATTGTGCTGATTTGGATCGTAAGTAGGTAGACTGTATGCGCTAGCGAGGTTGCGACTACCAAAACCACCGCAAGATGTAGCGAAAGTTGCTGGATCAAAACTATACATAACCAAGTTGACGTCCCAGGCGTGCAAACACGAACCAGACTTGACCACTCCAAGTAACCTAGAGGGTTGGTCAGGACCAAGCTTGGTTCCCGAAGCAGATAACTGTGTATACCCATTTCCCGCACAAAGTTGATCGTTCTCTAAATCCCAGCAAACAATGCCATAGCCCGTGTCACGCTGTACTGCAAAAAACAGACGACTGTTCTGAACATCCGTGTAGGTCATGGGATTAATCGAAGTATAAAAGTCGGTCTGGCCAGACAGATTTAGGGCTACAGGATAATTATCGCAGGCATTAGGAATCTGAGAGGAGCATACAATCTCATTACCGCTCTGGGTACTATGATGTACTAGTCCAAAATATCTGCCCTTAAATGGAATTGGAATGTAGGCGTCCTCGCCAGTTCCCGACTGAGCGGTACTGGTAAGTGGTTGTGAGGAAATCTGCCCTGCTCCATTACCCGGTTCGGATACCACGGGATTACTAAACCGAAGATTCGTTGCCGAAGTACCCGGGTCTACCCCACTATATGATGTGCCGTCATCCACAGAAAACTCACTGGTCCATCCGGGAGGCACTTGTACACTGCCGCCCTTGTAAGTGGACCCTGTTGGAATAGCGTTAGTGATGGTCGCAGAAGCTGGACTATTGCTTGCATTATTATAATCAAGCACCCAGTTAGCATCTTGACCGGCCCTAATCTGTGTTGTGCTATTATTGCCAGAATCCCGTCCGCCCAAACCAATGCTGCTATTGGCCGCAAACACTGTTTGTCCGTTGGCAACGAACAAAACAGTCAATACTAGAAACATGACTACTCTGTTTGTTTTCTGCATAATGTTTGTTCTCATACCGTCCGTTGAACTTCCTCAATTAAACTTCTTACCTAGTAGTGTAGGACACAAAACAAACATAAGCAATATGTTTTACATATATTCATGCCTCCACACACTGCACCAGTAATTACTGGAGCAGCCCTGTTACGAAAGTTTTCGAGAGAAGGTATAGCCAAGGAGAATGATACCGGCGGCGAAAGAAGCAACCACAAACAGTGTTGAAACATTTTCAGCTCCGGTGTTTGGGGCGGCTGCATTACCGCCAACCGATGGACTAGATGTCTCATTGCCAAGAACGTATTGGTAAGCACCGACACTGTAGTAACCATTGCGTGCGATACCACGAGCGTCTGTGGTAACGCCGAGTACAGCACCGCCAGCAGAGATGGCTGGAGACCCGGCCAGGAGAGCGCGGGTTGGAACAGCACCACCATTATTCTGGAGTGGACCGAGTTTTGAGATAATATTGCCAACGTTTTGTTGGTCGCTCGGCTCGTTGAACCCAATACAACTATCGTCATCTGATAAGTTATGTCCAAGAGAGTTGATTTCTGCAGTTCCGGTGCCTCCATTAACGAAAAACTCGCTAAAATCGATAGCAACACAATTTGAAGGCAGACCATCATTTAGATTATCAGCCATCAGGCTATTAGTGACGTCGACCTTAGTCGTTGCAGTATCCCCGTTGTCACGAGCCAAAGATACTGCGTAGAATGCTGCTGATTTAAATCCTGCAAAATCACCCGTCCCTGTCGCACCCCTAGTTCCTGTTATTGTAATATTACGTACGAGAGTCGTTATTGCGGAGTTTCCCGGACCACTGTCCACCATGCCGAAACTTGCAAACGGAGTCACTAAATCCTCGCCTGTTACATCGTGAACAGTAGTGTTAGTAATTATCGCATTAATGGTGCCGCCATCACGGTTTACGAAAAGGTTAATACCTTGGACAACATGCCCAGTACCTGCATTATGAATGTCCGAGATAGTTACGCCCTGAAAATCGGCATCTATAGTACCCGTACCCGATTGCGCCAGAACTAGTGCAGACAATTCGTTTACAGAGCTATCAAAGTTATGGACATAAACATTGTTGATATCAACCAATATCGTGTCGGCACCGACGTTTCTTGCTTCTAACGCATTGAGGCTACCACCGGTAGGCACACTCCCTGCCCCGTCCACTTCAACATTATTGACGGTAAGATTAGGGCTATGGGAGTAAACTGCATTCCGTGCAAAATCTGTAATTTTTAAATCAGAAATTGTTAGATCTCCATCACCAGAATATTCAAAGACAAAGTACTGGCCATCACCATCGATAGTCGTCCGCCCCATGCCAGCACCACGAATATTAACCGACTCGGTCATAATCGTCAGATCAGAAGTAAGGGTTATCGTCCCGGATGGGATATTGATTGTGTCGTCTGCTCCGTAGATACCGCTCGCAGTACAGCCGGATTGGTTAGTGCCAGCGTTCACGGAGCTTATTGCGATAGGTAATGTACAGCCTCCAGAAACATTTAGTGTCGCGGCATGTGCCTTGCCTGTTCCAATAGTAAAGATTGCCAGGGAGGCGAAGGTTGCTAGGATGAGTTTGTTTGTATTACTGAGACTAAGGATGTTTTGCATGCAGAGTATTCCTACCAATTTGTTTACGCTTATGCTTATTGTATCATTTGAGCCTTGCTCATATGTAATTGTTAACTTATAGGTGTGACTACAGTTGGAGCAAACCCTGTTGGGCTTGAATGACTTTGTGGAATTGTCATGGAAACGGTAGTGCCTTTTCCAGGAGTACTTTGGAAACTTATGTCTCCGCCAAGTTTCTGAAGAATCATACGGGTGATATACAAGTTAAGTCCAAGTCCAGGGTGATCAAAGGTTGTCGAATCCGTACCGCGAGTTAAAGGCTCGAAAAGATGTGCCATTACCTCTGGTGACATACCGGCGCCATTGTCACCTACTGTTATGAGCGTTTTGCCACCAACAGATTTACTGCTAATAGTTACTGCACTATTGGCATTGCTAAATTGAATAGCATTTTCGACTGTTGATCGAATAATCTGTGCCAGTTCTTCTGGCTGCATTTGCACAACAGAGGTGGAGCTGAGTAAATTGCTTACGGCCACTCCTTTTTCAGCAGTCAGCTTAGACATTAATGGTGCAATATTTTGCTCGTAAGCGTGTCTGACTGAAATATTTGGTGCGGGACCGCCAACAGCACTAAAACGACTTACCTTTCCAAGTGACTCAGATAATTGGACCAACTGCCCAATACCGTTAGTAAGCAGCTTAGTGTCGGGGAACTGCTCCAGACCTACCGTGCCAGACTGTAATGCACTGGCGTGGGAGGCTAAACTGGTAGCTGCATCCACTACAAAGGTCTTTTTTTGATCTAGTAAATGCTGCTCGGTTGCTAGTTCCTGTTTTCTTTGAACGTGAAGTTGTCGCTGTTTTTTCCAGGCCATATACGTTACCACGACAGCGATCGCCCCAAAGAATGCCCATATTAATTGATTCACGTATCGTCCCCAGCTATGATCGTAGGATTTATTAAAATACAATACCAGATCTGTTACTGCCACGACCCCAGCGATGCCAACTAACGGCACCCACAACTGTTTGCTCGATGCGACCTGAACCTCACCAGAAACTACCGGGCGATCTCCGGGCTCTAATGCTTGCTCCGCCTGAAGCGTGAGGCTATTTGATGTTGTCTGCAAGGCGATAAGTTTAGCCTTGAATTGGGTAATAAATTCCGGCTGCAATGCATGCTTTGATGCAATCAACTCTAAAGCGCCGTTCATAATACTAAGCGGCGTATTAAGATAATGAGTAATTATAGCCAAGAAATCCGAGACTGATTGTCTGGTAGTAATAACTTTTGTCAGTAAGTCGTTCATGACTTTCTGGTAACGATATTCGCGCCATGCCCGGTAGGTATAGTACAGCGCCAACAGTAGCAACCAAGACAAAAAGAAGTACGGCAGCGGATTGACTTTTGGATCTCTAGCTATGCGAGGTAGGCCGAGAGGTAGTTCTTCTTCTGGAATCTTTGATATTTCTAGCAATTTTGGCTGATCTGGTTGTGGAGACTCTTCTGAAACGGGGCTGGGTGTGGTCGTAGTTGTTCTTGGACGAGATGGACGTGTTGGTCTGGTCGGGGTTGCTGGCGTGTTTGAAGTGGGGGCAGTAGGAGAAACTGGTTGAGCTGGTGTGCTTGGCGTTTGCACATCGAATACCCCTAGCACCCAAGAGCTTTGACCAACCGCGTTTATAGCAGACACCTGGAAGTCATACCGAGTCCCGGGACTAAGACCGGAAACGACATATGACGTGCTGGTGCTTTGAGGATGATCGTATTCTTGCCATTGACCGGTAGAGTGTAGCCGGTATTGGATGCGGTAATCAATAATTGGCGTACCTCCATCATTGGCTGGCGGTTGCCAAGATAGTGCAATGCTGGATGTAGTTGGAGTTCCACCTAAATTACGTGGTGGGCCTGGCAGACTTTCGCCCAAAACGAATGTTGGGTAGGTCGCCACTTGGCTATACCATACCGGTGTCGTAAAGTCCCAGGTATTTAGGGGAGGGTTGGTTGTATTATTCCTAAAATAATTTGGTGCCTGATTGTTGCTATTAACCGGTTTACAGACGGCGGCGTCATCATACTGGCTTGCTGTTACAACCGTATCGGCGCCAGGATTAATCTGATCCTCAACCTCTAGCCAGTTTGCGCATGGAGCACCCACCGCAAGCGATGCATCGAAATAGTTATTTATTAGGTAATTTGGGGCAGCGCTTGGAGCAACTGTACCTTCACCTTCGTTAAATATATGGAAGAACTGGCCAACAAAAACACCTTCCTTAACCCCACTTACATTTGTTATTGTCGCGGCACTGAAAGAGTTACTTATACTACTTTGGAAGTCCGGGTTATTAGGATCATCAATTATTCCAACTACCCCCACAAGACCTCCAGTATTCGACGAATAGAAGGCTTGCGCAACGGCTGGAATTTGGGTAGCAAACTGAGGCTCTTCGTTGCTAAGACTCCCTGATGCATATGACGAAGCAATATCTGTATGGTCTGCAACTCCAACAAGGCCCCCGACAGACGAGCCAATCTCGATATAGCCACCTAAATCATCGTACGGAACAGTGGTGACAGCACCAGCAACCGAGCCCGTAGCATAGGTGTTAGTTAGGGCTATCCGAGTCTGCCCGTAGTCAACGCTGGAGGTACCTCCAATCAGCCCACCCGCCGCGTATCCACCCTGTACCGAACCCGTCGCGAACGAATTTTGAACGGCTACCTGCCCCTGAGCAAAGCCTATCAAGCCGCCAGCACCAACACTGCCAGCACCATTTATTGCGTAGCCGGTACCGGATGCCGTACCAGTAGCAGAAGTGCGGTTAATCACGGCTGTTCCTGCCGTTCGTATGTCCCCAATCAAACCTCCAGCCCTAAAACCCGAAGATGCACTATCTATGAAATTATCCGAAGGTCCAACGCTACCCGTTGCATACACATCTTCAATTGTATGGTTATAACCTTGTAACGAGCCGATTGCCCCGCCAGAAAGCGCGCCACCGTCCCGACCCTCTATAATGACCATGCCAGTGGCATAGCTGTCGCGCAGGACACTGGCCGAAGCTGTCTGGGAAATCGCAATATTTGCACCAATCAAGCCCCCAGCCATTGCTATGACACTATAGCATTCATCTATCTGGCATGCCCGATTAATACTTGCCGTCACCAATCCTGTAGCGTAGACTCCTTCGATCTTAGACCAACCCACAATCATTCCCACCGAACCACCAACAATCGGCCCTCCAACCGTATCAACCAGAGGACTTACGGCAGAAAAATCTATGACCCCAGTACTGTAAGAGTCTTGAATTCGCAACGCACTAGTCAAGTTATTTCCGCCCGTTACGCCACCAACCAATCCTCCCGCCGCACCAGAAACTCCGCGCACCACTTGGTTGCCGTCTTCAACAGTAATATCGCCCGATGCAAAAGAATCAGCAATATCGAGCAAAGTGGCCGAGCCTACTAGCCCCCCGGCGTAAGATACCGTACCATTCGAAATAGTTATGTCCATCGATGAACTAGAGTCTTGTACCTTAACACCCCTCACCAAGGAAGCTTCTGGATCGGCGGGGCTTACAGTTCCTTGATTGGCGCTAAAGCCAACAAGTCCACCACCAGACCCTTCGCCTAATTGAATCTGCCCTGTAGAGTTACTGTTCGTTATGGTTAGCGACGAGTCATAGGAGCCACCTACTAAGCCACCGGCAAATGCAGGATCGGAATTCCCGCCAGAGATTGGGCAAGCAATTGTGCCGCTATATGTTGAGTCTTCTATGGCGATCGTGCCTACTGCGGTTATTCCAATCAGCCCCCCAGTACCGTCGCTGCATGTCGTGGTACTGTTCATGTCGGAGATAGCATTACGAAGCGAGATCGTAGCATCCGACATAGCGCCCCCAATGATTCCCCCAGAAAGACTACTGTCTAAAATCGTGCCGTGTGATTGAATATCTTGCATGGTAAGTTCGGATTGCTCAACATTTACGTATATCATGCCCAATATGCCCCCACTGGTGCCTGGAGACTGCACCACCCCTGTATAGGAAACATCCTGCCATAATACCGACCCATCAAAGCCGGTACTATCAAAATCAGATAATGTGCCTACAACGCCGCCAGTAAAATCTTCCCCAACAACATCCCCAACAACTGTAATGTCGTCTAAAATTGTGTCCGGAGAAGCAGAGGCAATCAATGTCGCCACAGGAACATCATTGGACAACATGCTTGTAATTGAGGAACTTTTTAAGGTAAGATTCCGAATTTCGGCGCTTTGGGCAAAGGAAAACATGCCAACCCCTTGGTAGCTGGCATTTGCCGGAATATTCATTTGCAGATCACTAATACTGAACCCTTTACCGTCAAGAGTTCCCTGGAATGGTGTACTGGAATCTCCCACAGGTATCCACCCCTCGCCTCCATTCCAGGTAAGTGTATCGCTACAGTCAATATTACCCACAAGATGAAAAACGCTGCCCCTATACTGATCTAATGCATCTTGCATTTGCTGACAGTCACTTAAACCAATAAACACTTGGAAGTTCTGAACGCCGCTCCACGACCCTTGGCCGTAAGAGTTTACGGCAGCTATTCGAAAGTCGATACTTTCTATTACCCGTGCTTCCGCCTGAATAGCAAGTACAATGGCCTGTGCTAAATCGGTATCGGTTGTGTTAGTACTGTCGAAACTCAAGTCTGTTCCGGTGCCATCTACAATAGTAGTCCACGTGCCGTTTGAAGCCGCCCACCCATAGTTTTGGAGCTCAGTTTGGGAAGCCGCCCAATCACTACCCGGACGGGGCTTGAACTGAATAACGTAATCGGTAATTGGGGCGCCAAGATCTGGTGCTTGCCAATCTAGCTTAGGGAAAGAAAACGGTGCGAACTGATTGGTTTGTTCCACCCCGGTTACTATCATATTTTGTGGCGCAGACGGTAACCGACTAGTACTAACGCTTTCGAGAACTTCCCAATCCCCTTGACCGATAGCATTAACTGCGGCAACTCTAACATCGTACAGTTGACCAGCAACCAGCCCTGATATGAGCTGAGACCGGTCAGTCGATGGTGATCGGCTAACACTATTCCAGGAACTGTTGCCGTGGAGTTTATACTGCACAGCGTAATC
>JACCDG011958043.1_pt1 | contig 24298 bp, 20 predicted proteins | sample 7442471 | NCBI WGS metagenome assembly JACCDG01 (sample SAMN15323444, study PRJNA562643) | freshwater metagenome | isolation source: river surface water | place: USA:Blue River Watershed | collected 2017-08-17 | reverse complement strand
TCGCTGCTAGTAATATTCTAGCTGGTATCAAAGCAAAAGATATGAAAGCAACGATGTATTGGTTGGGACATAGACATCCTGAATTCAAGAGACCGTATACCAATGGACTTGATGTCCATGATCTTCTCCGATATGCACAATTACTCAATGGAAAGGAGCGAGCATTGAGAGCTGATATGGAAGCAATAGAACTAGCTGGAAACCCTAGTAAAGAAAAAATAGAGGAAGCAATGAAAGACATAGAACTGTTTCAAGATAAGTGGTTTGTGAACGAACACAAAGAACGAGAAAGAGTAGCTCAAGAGAAGTTTGAGAAATGGAAGAAAGAATTTTTAGATAAGAATGGATATGAAGATGATTCGACTATTGATTCAACTTAAAAGAAACAATCGCAAGTGGTAACTCAAAGTCATCCATTGAAATAATGAAAGGAACTTCTTTGCCTTTCTTGTATAAGTACAAAAATCCATCTCTAATATCCAGAGAGGATATTTTGTCGTACGCCATGCTGAAGTGCTTATTAAGACCAATATAACCAAGATTCTCTGTTGTTAGATAGAAAGTACCTGCATCATCAGTCATCATGACATTTACTTTCTGTGGAGCAATTTTCATGCTTCCAATTCTATATCGTATTCCTTTTGCAATCTTAATGGATCCAGAAATACCACTATAATTAATGCCTGTAGTTATAGATTTATTTTTAACAATAAATGCTTTATTTACATAATGCAGTTTTTCACCTGTTTTTAAATTAACATTTAGATTAGGTATATCAATGGTTGGAAGTGTGCCTTGGTCTATCAAATGAAGTGTGTGGTATTTATTAAAATCACTTTGGCTATATGCGAGTTTATCTGTGGGTAGATTTAGATCAGAATATATCTTAACAAGTTCTTTTCTTTCTTCTTCTGTAATTCGTGAGTCATCTGTAATTTTATCGAAGAAAGTTTTAAATCCTGCTAGGTTGTATTTCTCGACATCCTTGTCGGTTAAATTATTTTCTTTTTTAATCTGCTCTAGAATTGTTTTATCTTCTTCTGAGAGGTTGCCGTCAACTAAAAGCTCTTTGATTTTTTGAGAATATAAATCTAGACCTTTTCTTTTCGGTGATCTGAATACTTTTGTAAAGAGAAGATAAATTGCACCAACAACTAGACCTATATAAACGAGGTTTTTAAATAAATCAAAATTAACTATAACAATAGTAAGAACAACGAGAACAATAATTATCTGCTTAAAAAGAGATAATTGTTTAAACTTCTGTAAAAGATTTTTCATAAACTCTAGCGGGAATTTATTAACAACAGAGAAGAGTCTTCGTGAACAAAAGACTCCCCGCCATTGCGATGGTGACCTTTCGATCTCCACCCATATCCGTTTCCAGATACGACCCGCTAGAGTGACTCTGACGAGGAGTCTACTGTTCTCTAGCGGGATTTCGACCATATCCTTTATACCAAAGGTCTAAAGGGGTTAGGTCTCCTATTAATTTGTAAATAAATAATAACATTTTTTACGCTATTATTCCAGACCATTCTATCGCAGAACCTTAAAATCACAGAGGAAGTTACCAACAAGTTACCAACGATTGAGGGCTTAGCAAAAGAGCTAATCTGCGTCATTAATATATATATGGAGACGAATGTAATTGGGAAAATACCAAACAATATATCAATAACGGAGACAAGGATTAAGTATTGCTTATATGCTCGTAAGTCGACTGAATCAGACGAACAACAAGCTTTATCTATAGATTCTCAGATAAAGGAAATGCAAGCCATAGCAGATCGTTTAAAACTTAATGTCGTAGCAGTTAAAAGAGAATCGCATTCTGCAAAGGAATCAGGACAAAGACCAGTATTTAAAGAATTATTAAGCGAAGTTTCAAAAGGTGTATATAACGGAATACTCACTTGGGCACCAGATAGACTTTCAAGAAATGCTGGTGATCTTGGAACTGTTGTTGATTTAATGGATCAAAGAAAACTGATTCATATTCAAACATATGGACAAACTTTTTCTAACTCGCCGAATGAAAAATTTCTTTTAATGATTTTATGTTCTCAAGCGAAACTTGAGAATGATAATAAGAGCATCAATGTGAAGCGAGGTCTAAGGGCAAGAGTAGAGATGGGATTATGGCCTTGCAAGCCACCGACTGGATATACAAAGTACAAAAGAATGGATCAGAAATGTGAGTCTGTAATTGATGATAAACGAGCACCAATCATAAAACAAATTTTTGAGAAAGTTGCATATGATGGATGGAGTGGAAGAAAGGTATATCAATGGTTGAAACATGATATAGATTTTAAGACTGAAAACAATATGCATTTAAGTCTAGGTAACTTGTACAAGATTCTTGATAATCATTTTTATTACGGAAGATTTGAGTTTCCAAAGGAATCAGGTAATTGGTATAACGGCTCACACAAGCCAATTATAACTAAAGATCTTTATGATCTAGTACAGGAGAATATAAAAAGCCAAACATTACAACCCAGATCGTCACAAAAAGAATTTGCGTTCACTAAAATAATGACATGCGGACTATGTGGCTCAGGTATCACAGCCGATGAAAAATTTAAACACCAAAAGAATGGTAATACTCACAGATATGTTTACTATAAATGTACAAGAACAAAGGATCAAAATTGTACCTGCGGTTTCATTAATGAAGAAGATTTATTATCTCAACTCCATACACTTATTGATGATTTAGAAATTCAAACTGTACCAATGAAAGATAAAATTACTTTAGAGGTACAACGATTTAAGAAGTTTGAGCAAATGCTTCTTGGTACAAAAACTCCCGTGGCAGTTAAAGATATAGATATTCGTAACTATGCGAAATTTATCCTTGTCGAGGGTACTATGGAAGAAAAGCGTGAATTTATGAGATGTCTAAAAACTAGTCTTTATTTAAAAAATAAGAAAATTTCAATTGCACTAAATCCATAGATATAGGTCTATAAAAAAACTCTTGAAAATGCTAATATATATTGTATGTCAAAAGAACCCGCTAAAGTGACACATGAAATAAAGAACGGAATAAAGCTCTTTCAGTATTTGGAAGAACTTTCGTTATTGAATGTAAATATTCGAGGCAATATAAAGAAGCTATCCGCTGATGAGGATTTCTTTGATATTGAAAATTCTGATTTCATACCAGATCTCGATAAGATTTTTCTACGAACAAGAAAAGATGCTGACGCGGACGAAGATCTATTGATGTCTGTTCAGCGTTATGAAATAGAAAAAATGCCGAAGCTCCCCAAAGAATTGGCAGAATGGGTAGACGTAAGTATTCAAGGTTTTAATAAGCCAGAACTCAAGAAACATCGCACTGTTACGGAGAAGTTCAGTGATAGTGAGGAACGATCCGAACTCATTGATAGAATTGCTGATTTAACTAAAATTCCAAAGGTCTTAGAAAATTGGGTTACAAAGGACAATAGATTTGGAAGAGCAAAGTATAAAATAATTTCAGAACGAGAAGAGAAGATTTTTTTGAAAGACTTTCCCGAACTCGAAAGTTTGTATGATGGTTGGATAGAAAATAAATGGACAGCGTGGAAAGAGAAGAATTTTCAGTATCTTCTCGCGAACACGGCATATGATAAGTTTTATGCACTAAGATCATTTCTTAAAACAGAAATCGATAACTTTGACCTACTTTGGTCTCATGATCTTTTTACTTGGAAAAAGAATGGGAGCGAGATATACCACCCAACACTATTCACTCCAACAATTCTGGACTTTGATTCCGAAAAGAATGTCATTTCTCTTAAAAGAGATCGTAATAAGAAAATTATCTTTGATGTGGCTTTCATTCGTGAAGCGTTAGATGAGAACAATACGAATCTTGCTGAAATCGATGAGTTATCTGAGAAGATAAATGGTGATCCAAACTTTGATGTTTGGGATTTTGATCTGGTAAATCGATATTTAGGTAGCTTGTCACGACTTGTCTCTCCTGACGGTGTTTCAAAATATAACAACAGATCTGAAACCATAGAAATAGAAACTAATCCTACTGTCTACAATTATCACGGAATTTATCTATTGAAAAAAGGTGGTAAAAGCTGGGCTGAATATGCAAAAAAGATACAAGAAGACATATTGGAGAATAATGAGCTTACTCCGTTTCTAAACGATCTTGTTGGAACAAGTCAATCTGTGATTGATAATGATAATGCCGAATCTGAAGATGATCAAGAAGACATTCAACCTCTCCAAAATACAGAGCTATTTTTCCCTTTACCTTACAATGAAGAGCAGAAGATTATTGCTAGACAAATAGAAGCTACTTATGGATCTGTTGTTCAAGGACCTCCGGGTACTGGAAAAACCCATACTATTGCAAACCTTATTTCAAGATTTCTTGCCCAAGGTAAGACAGTTTTGGTTACATCACAAAAAGGTCAGGCGCTATCTGTACTGAAAAGTAAAATTCCAAAAGAAATTAGGAATCTTGTCGTTTCTCAAGTCGAAGAAAGTGCAAAAGATGGCGATCTTCAACTGGCAGTACGAGAAATCAATAGTAACCTCTCAGATACAACAAACTTTACTCCCGATAAAAAAGCAAAGAAGGAAAAAGAATTAGAAGCAAAGAGAAGAGAAATCGCACAGAAGAATAACGAGTTTCAAAAGAAGTCTCTCTTAGACTCTCGCGAAGAGATTATTATTGGAGTAGAAAAAGTATCACCAATAATCGCTGCTAAATTCGTATCAGAGTTTAACAACATTGATACATTCAAATTTGAGGATGACATGGACTACTCTGAAAAAGAGATGCTCACGCAGTTAGATGCCGATGCCTTTATTTCTCTTTTGGAAAATTCAGACTCTTCAACATGGTCTTATTCTCAAAGGGAAAAGATCCCAGAAGTAAAATCTTTACCTGAACTATCCGTAATAGGTAGATTCTTTGATCTTAAAAAAGAACTGGATCAAGAAGATTTGGAACTTTTCGATAAATACATACCTACACCATCAGAGCTTTCTATTCTGGATAATATCAAGGACTATGTTGATAATTACTCAACCCACCAAGAGAAAGCTGAACTTTTTAAGAAAGTTGTAAAGAAAAATATAGATATTGTTACAAATGATACATTTGAACAGATTGCTTCTTCTGTAACAGAAGAAAAGATTTCAGAAATTAAAAATTCCTTGAACAAAGCTGAGGAAAAGCTTTTGTCGTTCTCTGAATTGTGGGAGAAGGAAATTTTTGAAAATACTAAGAATCAGAGTGAGTATGAAAAATGGCTACATGTTGTGGAGTCTCTTGATAAGAAAGTCGCAGAATATAGAGCTTTTGATAAGGTATCGTTAGGTAATACTGTCTCGGTTAACCCAGCTTATCCCGTAGAACTGGTAAAGATTTTAGATCTCGTTAAAAAGCTTTCTGATCAGACAAGAGAGAATGGAGGAAAGGTAAAGAAAGGACTTTCACTGATGTTCTCTTCAGAGAACAAGAAGTTTCTAGAATCAATAAAGGTTAACGACAGGAGCATAGCTTCTATCGACGATCTTAATATCGTAAATGCTCATTTCTCAAAAATTAAAATCCAAGACGAACTGCGGACACTTTGGTCTCATTGCTTCAATGAGTCAAAAAATACAAAAGACTTCAGTGAACCATTTCGTATTGTTGATTTGGACATGTTTATTACTAGAGTTCGCGATCTTATTACATTTAGGGAGAACAACAAGGAATTAAGTAACACTGTTTCAGGTTTTGAATTCATAGGTAATTTTGAAGTTTCTGATGCAGATTCAATTTCAGAAGTCAGATCAGTTTTTGATAACCTGATTTCTTATATGCGCTTGAAAGAGTACTCTGAAATTTTTTCTAATATACAAAGCACATTTCTTTCTGAAAATCGTCATAAATTAGTGATTGATTTACAAAAAAGCATAGAAGCGAAGAAATTTGACTCAATCTTTGAGATCAAGGAAAAGTTAATAAAACTTAACGACAGAAAGAAGCTTTGTTTGGAATACTTTAATTTAAAAAAGGAGGTTTTTTGTGATCGAGTTAAGGAGTTGCAACAGAGTAATAATAACCACAAAAATGTATCAGATTTTTTGATTCATCTTGATACTAGTGATGACCTTAAAAAGGTTTCTAGTTTCTATAAGGAAATTCCTGAATTGATTCAACATCAAAATAAATCAATTGAACTATCGATACTTGAAGCAAAGATGAGAGAGGTTTTACCTAAAACGACTGATCGTATTAAATCGAAAATAAAACAAGGCGAACAGGTTGTAATAGACATTCCTAGAAACTTTAAATGGAAAAGGCTTATTTCTTGGTTGGATCATCTACATCAGGGCGATTCTGTTTCCAAGATCAGTAAAGATTTGTATATCCTAAAAAATCAAGAGAAGGACCTCATTAAAGATCTGATAGAGATTGAGTCTTGGATGCACCTCAAAAAAAGAGTTACGAAGGATCAGAAAGAAGCATTGTCTGCTTTTGCTCTGAGTATGAGGCAGTACGGTATGGGTAGCGGTAAATATGCACCGACTAACATGAGAAATGCTCGTGCAGCGCTAGATGTTGGTAAGGGAGCTGTTCCTGTATGGATTATGCCAATGAATATGATTCATCAGCTGTTTCCTAATCCTAAGGCAGGTATGTTTGATGTTGTCATCTTTGATGAAGCTAGTCAGGTAGACACCAGAGGCTTAAATATTGCTTATCTAGGTAAGAAACTTCTTGTTGTGGGAGATGATGAACAAGTAAGTCCTACATCATTTACTGTGCAAACAACAGTAACTGATCTTATTGCTCGTCATATGTCAGATATCCCCAATAGTGTGCATTTCTCAACAACTTCTAGTTTGTTTGATATCGCTAAAATAAAGATGACTGATATTGTTACCCTAACAGAACATTTTAGATGTATTGAGGAATTGATAGGTTTTAGTAACAACTTGTCATATAACGGACGATTAAAGGTACTTCGAGATCAACTGCCGAAAGATAAACTGGATCCTGTATTGGAGGCAGTTTTTGTTGATTGTGGCTTTGAAGAGACAAATGGTCAGGTTAATAAAGCAGAGGCAGAAAAATTAGTTGAAAAACTACAAGAGATGCTCGTTGACGAAAGATATAAGGAGACAACTGAAGGCGGGATAACCAGACCTACCACATTCGGTGTAATTTCTTTACTAGGAAAAGAGCAGTCGAAACATATAACCAAATTGATAAGCGAAAAAGTCTCTTCAAAAGAAATTGAAGAAAGACAAATAATTTGTGGAGACCCTTATACATTTCAAGGTGATGAAAGAGACATTATTTTATTGTCTATGGTAAAAGGCTGTGATCAAGATAATCCGAACGCGAATATAATGCCCTATACGATCAACAAAAAAGAGAACAAGCAACGAGTCAATGTTGCGATGTCTCGGGCAAGAAATAAGATGGTGCTTTTCCATTCAATACCCAAAGACAAGCTTCAGAATCCAGACGATCTGAGAAAGATGATCATGGATTGGTTCTATAATCACAAGACAGAAGAGAGAAAGGCAGGATTACAGAGAATCAGAGAAGAGGTAGAAAGAGGTCGTGCTTCAGAGTTTGAATACGAGGTTGCCGAAATCCTTATCAATAAGGGATACAAAGTTATACCCCAATGGGAAGTTGCAGGCTATCGAATCGATCTGGTTGTACAAGGTGAAAACTCTAAACTCGCTATCGAATGCGACGGTGATAAATACCACAACGCTATTGAAAAATGGCAGGATGACATAGAAAGACAGCAAATACTTGAAAGATCTGGTTGGATATTTTGGAGACTTTCTGGTAGCTCATTCTATCGTTATAAAGAAAAAGCACTTGATTCACTTTGGCTAAAATTAGATGAATTAAAAATTGAACCAGATTTTTAAATAGAGATCTGTAAAACTCTCCATATTTCAACCATAGCTAGTGTGTCTAAATGACAATAGTCTTTCAGAGCTTGTATCTTCATGTTTTTATCTGCGTCAGAATATTCATCTGATACTATTCGATTCCATGTATCTGAAGCGGTTCCTCCTTCTTGAATATGCATTTCTTTGTAAGACAAATGAGGGACTAAAGCAGGTAGTACATATTTAATAGAAGCACTTCCCATAAACTTAGGGTGGTCATACATAGTTGTTTTTCCATAGAATGGGATCATGAGATCTACAACTCTATTATTAACATCTTGCACAAAATCTTTAAATTCAGTTAAATGTTCTGCAATTTGTGTATTAATACCTTTTTCAAATCTTTCATTCCAGACTATAACGGTACCGCTTTTGGGTAAATGTTTTTGTAATGCTTGTGCAAAGTGTTCATCTGGGCATCCTTGCTCAGTATAAATAAAGTCATAGTGAATTGATTCACTATTTGGTGATTCAATTACATGAAGAGAGAACTGAAATGGTATCTGTTGATATGGTCGATATCCACTATATTTAGGTATTGCTGATGGATATGTCTCGTAATCTAAAAAAGATATAGGATATTTAATAGTTTCTAGAAAATCTTTTATACCATCTTTATCTATATATTCCTTTCCAGATTGTGCAGTATCAACTTGCCGTCTTTGATTTTCTGAAAGACTAAAATCATTTGGAACATCGTGTATACTAAAGATATTACTATCAACTAATTCAATTAGTTTTTTCTTGTTTATTCTTGAGATTGCATGCACTGGGTATTCAGGTAAATCTGCATTTGAATACTCAGAAGTGGTACAGTGAGAATTCCATCCTTTCGTAATACAATCACAATGACCTTGTGGCTCATTTTCGCTTGAAAGAAGTTCGTAAGCACCATTCATTTGCTGTTTTATTTCTTCAATTTTTTCTTCAACTTGATCAGTTAGATTCTCAATTAAAAATAGATCTTTAATTACAATTTCTCCCATTCGAACATATTCTTTATTTAAACGAATTAAGTTTAATGTACCAACCTTAATTTTAAGTTCGTCTAATATAACTTTTTGAAAAGCCATATCAATAATATATTCTTCAGTTTTTCTTCCACCGCCTTCTTCTGATGAAGTAGAAGATTTTACTTCATACAAATCATAGCAATCGTTGTCATTGTTCCATGCAAAAATATCACAGGCTGTAATAAATTTTTCTGTTGTAAAAACTGGCTGATAGATAACAGGTGTTTTTTCTAACATAAGTTTATTTGTGAGACCTGTATCATCACGAGATTCAACAAGAGTTCCGTTTGGGAAAAGCTCTCTAGCAAGTTCATCTATTTTATTGCCTGTATCAATGATATTCAGCTCAAAAGAAGATAGTGGGTACTTCTTATAGATTTCTGGTTTATGTAGCTTAATCCAGGCATTTTTGGCGCAATCTAAGCATATTAAGAAGTTGGTCTTTGAGAGCTTCATAATTTAATAATTACATAATTTAACTTAATTTGCATCTAACTAAAAACCTCCCAAATAGGAGGTTTTTAGTATGCTTCTCGTGCTAGCACGAGTTGGTGACCCCACGGAGAGTCGAACTCCGCTTACCGGCATGAAAAGCCGATGTCCTAACCGATAGACGATGGGGCCAAATAAACATACTTTACGGTAATAATTACTTAGTAAAGTTCTTGTATACTACCACATTTATTTACTTTTTCAAAATGAGTGGTGAGGTAGATATATTATGCGCTATATAATATTGGTAGTAGAAATACGTATCCTCTACTCATACCTAAGTGCCTCAATAGCATTTAACTCACTTGCCTTCTTCGCAGGATAATATCCAAAAATAATTCCAATAAACGCAGATACTCCAAATGCTAAAAGTACTGGTCCTATAGTTACTTGTGTTTGTAATACACCAAGGGAAGATATTCCATAAGAAATTAGTAATCCAAACAAGACACCAATGATTCCTCCAATTACGGTCACAACAATGGATTCAACTAAGAATTGATTACTTATATCCTTTTTCTTTGCACCAATTGCTTTGCGTAAACCAATTTCACGTGTTCGCTCTCTGACATTTGTGAGCATCATATTCATAATACCTATACCACCAACAAGAAGTGAAATACTGGCAATAGAAGAAAGAAGTATGGTGAAAATTTGAGTAATTGATTGTGCGGTACTCGCAAGGTCAGCTTGATTGAAAATACTGAAGTCCGCAGTTGTGCTATCTTTATTGTGACGAGCGAGTAATAGCTCAGTTATATCTGCCTGCATTTGTGTGAGGTCTGATTGATTCTCTGTTGTTACAGCAATACTACTAATGTATTCTCCACCAGAAATATAACGTAGGGATGTAGAGAGGGGAATGAAAGCTCGGTCATCCATATTGCCAAGTCCACTCCCACCTTTTGATTTTGTAACACCTATCACTATGAATCGATTGCCATTGATATGTACTTCTTTCCCTGTTGCTTCAGTGCTTGTTCCGAATAAGTCATCGCGTGTTGTTGGTCCAAGCACAACAACCTTTGCCGAACTTTTGTATTGTGATTCACTAATAAAACTTCCTTCTTCAAGTATTACTGCATGTGCTGTTTCATACTCAGGAACTGCTCCAATAATAGAAGTATTGGTGTTATTTCCTTCGGCTACTAATTGTGAACGAGAGTTTAATTCCGGGGAAACATCTTTGACTAGAGAAATTTTATCCTTAATCGCATTAGCATCAAGCAAAGTAAGTGTTTGTTGATTAGATCTTCCTTGACTCACACCACTTGTTCTATTATTACCACCACCAGAAATAGTTAAGATATTGGAGCCAAGTGCATTGATTGATGAGGCAATAGAACTCTGAGCCCCATTTCCTATAGCAAGCATAACTATAACAGAAGCAATACCAATCACAATTCCAAGAACAGTAAGACCCGTTCTCGCACGATTCGAGGTTATCGACGTTCTTGTCTCTTCGAGTAAGTCTTTGATTGTCATATATTTAGATTATATTTCCATCTCTCACATGAATAGTTCTATCAGCGTGCTTAGCTACATCTGGTTCATGGGTGATAAGAATGATAGTTCGACCTTCTTCCTTGTTTAATTTTTTGAAAGTGTTTAATACAATTTCACCAGTCTTCGTATCTAGGTTTCCAGTTGGTTCATCAGCAAGAATAATACTCGGGTCATTCACAAGAGCACGAGCAATCGCCACACGCTGTATTTGGCCACCGGACAATTGATTGGATAAGTTGTGCCATCTCTCCTCAGGGAAACCAGCAGAGGTAAGAGCTTGCTTAGCTTTCTCTTCTCTATCTTTAATAGGCATATCTAAATAGGTAAGGGGAAGCATAACATTACGAAGTACTGTTGCACGAGGAAGTAGATTGAATGATTGGAATACAAAACCAATTTTACGTGCACGAATGGATGCTTGTTCGTCGTCAGATAGCTTAGAGACATCTTTATCATCTAGTAAATATATTCCTTTTGTTGGGACATCAAGAAGTCCTAGTATATTCATGATTGTAGATTTGCCTGAACCAGAAGGACCCATAATCGCAACAAACTCACCTTTCTTGATATGAAAGGATACGCCTTTCAATACATTAGTTATATTATCTCCATCTATATAATCTTTTGTAAGTCCTTTGCATTCAATCATAATATTATTGTGGTCTTAATCCACCACTTGTTCTATTTCCTCCTTGTGCTCTAAAGAGTGAAGTAATTGATGGTGCTCCTGCTGAAGTGGTTGATAGCGAAGCCGTTACTTTTTTAAGAATTATTTTTTCACCCTCTAGTAACCCACCTGTTATTTCTATTTGAGTGTCGTTTTGAGTTCCGATTGTTACTGGTATACGCGTAACTGTTGTATTTGTTGTTACTGATGTTGTGTTATTTGTAGTCCCATTTCTTTGGTAAGATGATGAACCATTACCCATTTTCTTACGTGTTCCTGATGCATAGTTTGTACTTGTTGCAGACCTCGTATACATTCCTGTCGATGATGCATTTGCAAATCGCCTAGATGATGACGCAGTGGGGGACGAAGTCGAGTCATCCTTTTCTGCATAGTAACCATTACTATCATGTTTAACTGACTGAATAGGTACATAAAGAATGTTATCCTTACTGTCAGTTGTAATATCAACAGACACACTCATATTCGGAAGTATTCTTGGATCATCAGTATTGAAAGCAAGTTTTGCTTTATATGTAACAACACCAGAGGTAACTGTACCTAATGTATTTATTTCTACAACATCACCCTCTACTTCAAGTCCATCTATTGCGTCAAAAGTCATTGTTGCTTTTTGTCCTAATTTAACTTTTACAATATCTGTTTCATTTAAAGTTACTTGTGCTAATTTTTTGTCAGTAACAATTGTGCCTAATGCAGAGCTACTATTTGCGGACGCCATTACAGCAGAAGCTCCAATATCAACCGAAACATTTGCCATTACACCATTAAAAGGGGCGGTTATAACATAATCAGAAAGTGATTGTTGTGCATCATATAGTGCATTTTGTCTTTGCTCTACAGTAAGCTTCGCACTTCTTACATCAACGTTGTCATCACTTGGTCTTAGGTCAGATAATTTTTGTTTATAACTATCAATGTTTCTATCAGATGCTGAGTTTGCTATGTCTCTATTTGTTATCGCATTTTGCCAAGCGTCATAATTCGATGAATAACTTGTTGATTGTTTGTTTGGAATGTTTAGTATCCAATTTGTTTGTGGGGCATCACTATTCCATTTAATATATAAACCCGTATCACCGAGCGGTTGAGCAACAAGGGTATTTGCTTGACCACCGCCAGTTATTAATCCATTAGCACTAAATGTGTAACCGCTTACTCCACCTTGATATACATTTAATTTTATTTGACCCTCATCAGTTTTTATATAACTACCAGATATTGTCGGAGCTGTTTCGGTTGTGTAAGAACTGTCTGGAATTAATTGTAATCCTGAACTAAGCAAGTTTTTGTATGCTGTTACTACTTTTGTATCTTGTGTTTTCTTTGAGTCTTCTTCTTGTTTGATAGAATTTTCTAATGCCATTACATCAACGGCTTTTGGGTTTCGTAATTTTTCAAGTGCAATATTTGCCGCCTCTAGTGATGTTTTTGCATCACGAACTTGTTTATAGGCATTCGTTGCATCAAGTCTAAATAGTACTTGGCCAACTTTTACTCTATCTCCAGCTCTAACATAAACTCCTGTAACGTTAGCGTTTACTTTTGGTTTCAAATCAACTTGACTGTTTGAAATAACTTGGCCAGTACTAGAAACTATAGAGGTAAGAGAACCTCTTTTTACTGTTGTATATTGATAACTCACTGTTGCTGTTCCTTGTTTGGAGTAATAATAATACCCCCCTCCTAAAAGAATTACTATAACAACTGTTGAAATTATTTTGTGTTCTTTAGACTTCTCATATATTTTTTTCAAGAAGTTGATTAATGTGTCTTTCATAATAATCAATTATCGTCGCATCATTCCTCGCATCATAGAATTGGTTGATGTTCCAAAAGATGTGGGCATGAGACGAATAAGTTTAGCTTCTATTTGACCATCTTTATTTGGTTGACCAATAACAACCACTAGAGCATTAGGTGTAATTGATGTAGATGAAGTAATTTGCATGGCAGATTTTATAATTGTTGTAGAGCTAACTATGATTGTTTTTTCAGTTCCATCCCTATCTTCGATAATAAATGTTGGAAGAGTTACTGTGAGGACCTTTCCTGTTGCGCCGTGCCCAATAGGTAGACCACCACGCATCATCCCCCTAAATGATTCTGGTCTTTCCATGCCAAAATTATTTCCATAATGGTCTCCCCAGTCGCGAGCATAGGATGCTTTATGATACCCAGTTAAGACACCCAATTGAAATGTTACACAGAGAACAAAAAGTCCACCAATAATATAAATCCACAAACGTAATCCTTTGTGCGCATAAAGCACTTTAATTTTTTCTTTCATAAATAATATATTTAAATAGTTAATATTTGTTGTAGATAAACTTACGTTGCAACGATACGAGTACACCATTAATTGAAATCATAACCATAAATAATAGCCCAAGAGATAATGTAATACTCATCATAGGTATTGATTCTAAAATGGCATAGAGCATTTCTTTTGATATTAGTAAAAGAGTATTTACGTCTTCTCCTACAATTAAATGGAGATAATTATATGCACCAGAATTACTCAAATCAACATAAAGAGCATTTAGATAAAAAACAAGAGAAATGCTAGAAAGTATTCCTATTGTGAAATAGGAAGCAAGCTTTATTCTCATGATTATACGTATCTTTTTTTGTACATTTACAAAAAGGGTATTTTCTAAATCAGTATGAGGAGTAAATCGTGATTCATTTAATAATTTTTGCAATTTAGTTTGCATATAGTTGTATACGTATTAAATTTTATTTTGGTGCATATTTTCCAAAACACTATGTAATTTGAGTAAAGAACGTCTATATTTACTTTTTACAGTATTCATTTGTAAATCAAAAATGACACCAATTTCATTAAAAGTCATACTTTCTTCAACATGGAGAAGTAGGATACTTTTTTCTTCAACAGAAAGAGTATTAATCGCATCAATAATATCACTTTTTGTTTGGAGATTTTCAAGTACAGTTATAATGTCTTGAGAAATATCTTCTACATCACTTTTATTTCCATTACTATTTTGTTCATCAATACTTATAATATTTATTGCAACTTTTTTCTTGCGTAGTGCATCATAAATTGTGTTTCTTGCAATTCTATAAAGCCAAGTTTTTATCGATGATTTTGTCCCATCAAAAGTGCCCTCATATTTCCAAACTTTTATAAAGACATCTTGTAGAATATCCTCTGCTTCTTCATTATTAAACCCAAAACGTCTAATGAAGTTATAAAGCACTTTTGTATATCCTTTTATTGTATTTTTTAAGAATTCCTCATCGTAAGTCATACCATAACACTACCACAGAAGGGTAGGTTAGAATACTTTAGAATTTCTTCCCAACTTTTTCAATCTCATTAATAATTGGCTGTAACTTTTTGCCTTGTTTGGTAAGGGAATAGTAATGGTCGTTATGCTCCACAACACCTTCTTCTGTTAATTTTTGTAATTTTAGAGTAAGGGTCCTAGTACTTATTCCTTCTAGAGATCTTTCTAGTTCACAGAAACGTCTAGGCTCAATGAGTAAGTCTCGAAGTATGAGAATGGTCCACGCATCAGACAAAATACGAACAAGGTGCTGTATTGGGCATTCTCTTGGGATATTTTCTTGTACAGTGTGAGGTGTCATATTTCTATACATAAAATGTAGCATATTTAATGATTTTTATCTACTTTACAAAGTAAAGTATTTAGAATATACTACTCTTATTAGTAAAGTAAATTAGGACTACACACTTAGCGATCTTCTTTGTCGAAACTCCATATTTTATCGTCGCTGTACTACTAAGTACACCTTCTATAAAATATTAGTTTCTCCGCGAATCTCATCTAAGTGAGTAAGTCCTAATATAAAGTATAAAACATCATGAATATATTTATCTGGGCAAATGGGGAAGAAGGTTCTAATAATAATTTAATAGTGGATACTATTAAAAAAGAGCATACAACAAAGGGTGATAATATTTTTATATTATCAGGGGTTGATGCAAAGTTTGGAGAGGTGGATATAAAAAATTACCAAGATGAATTAAAGAAGGCAGATTTTGTATATTTTACTTACCCAGTACAGTGGGGGTCGTATCCAAATATTTTCAAGAAAACAGTAGATAGTGTTCTTACTTATGGTTATGCATATGAATACACTACAGAAGGAATGCCTAAGGCACTACTTACAGGGAAAAAAGCAAAAATAATAACTACATCAGGACACCCAAATGAGTATTATGTTGATCAGTTGAAGGCAATTCATTATCTTGCAGAGAAAACCATACTTGGATTCGTAGGGATTGAAACTGTTTCAACTATTAATTTTGGAGGGAGAACAAAGAACAAGTTAGAAGGATTTAATGTTGATGAATTGGTTGCATTCATTAATAAGTAATAAATAACAGTTAGGAAGTTAGAGTATTATTCGTTAGGTAAAGCAGAAGAATTTGCGAAGCAAATTCTTCTGCTTTATAATTTCTACCACCTACCACACACGTTCTGATATACTTAATTATATGGAATATTTAACATCAACAACAATTGTTTTAGCTTCAATTATTGGATTTATGTTCGGTGCAGTCTGGTATTCTCCATTTCTTTTTGTTAACGCGTGGTTAAAGGGACAAGGTCTTTCAAAAAATGATTTACCTAAACGTTCTAAGTTATATATGGCGCAAATCAATCTGTACTCCTTGATTGCTCATGGTTCTATCGCGTCAGTATTGGCTATTATGTTTGATTTATTACAAATTAGTTCACTTAAAGTCGCTATTAGTCTTGGTGTATTATTATCTTTTGGGTTTGTTGTTACGACTAGTTTTATAGAAATGGTGTATTCATTAAAAGAAAATCATTTCAGCATGAAACCCCAGTTAAAGTTTCTTGTTAATTCTGGTTATTATATTTGTGTAATGGGGATTATGTCAGCAGTTATATTTCTTGTTTCATAAGAAATATTTTGTTTAAATAGCCGATTTTCCTTAATGTATATAGTCTTTTTGGTCAGTTTGTTGTACACTCATAACATGGATTAATCGAGGGTATTATACATGAAAGAAACGACAAAAAAGAAAATTTTAATACTAGAAGATGAAAAGCCACTTGCACACGCTCTTGAGCTCAAGTTAACTCATGAAGGCTTTGAAGTTGTTACCACTGACAACGGCGAATTAGGTATTTCGATTTTAGAAAAAGAAAAGTTTGATCTCGTACTATCGGATTTGATTATGCCTGGCATGGATGGATTTGGTCTACTTGAGGCTGTAAAAAATAAAAAAATAAAAGTTCCTGTTATTGTAATGACCAATCTTAATCAAGAGGAAGACAAGAAAAGAGCATTTGATTTAGGTGCAGTAGATTTTTTTGTGAAATCAAACAGCACACTCTCAGAAATCGTAGAAGGAGTGAAGAAGAAGATATAAAGAAAGTGAATAAGTAAATAAATTAATCACCATGTAATGATATACTTCATGGTATATAAGCATGAAGATTGATAATAAAAATATTAAGGAAATTCTCGTTGCTGGAAGTTATATTAGCGATGAAGATGTAAAAAAAGCAGACGCACTTGTGAAAGCAGGTGGAGTAACTTTTGTCGATGCGCTTTTGCGTGATGGGGTAGTTAATAATGACATCGTTGGACAAGCTATAGCAGAATCCTATAAAGTTCCATATTCTGATCTTAACTCCGCCGCAATTACCGCTGACCAAGTTAGAAAAATTCCAGAAGAAACAGCCAAGAAGTTACGAGTAGTTCTTTTTATTGATGGAGAGAAAGAAATTACAGTAACAACTGATAATCCAACAACTGAAGGTTTGGAAAAGGAGATGAAAACTCTTTTTACCGGTAAAAAAATAAATATTACATACTCACTGGCAGAAGACATCGAAAGTATGTTTATTAATTATGAAAAGCCACTTGATACGCGCTTCTCAAAAATTATTGAAGAAAGCGAGAGGGTTGCCCCAGAGATTCTCGAAGAAATATTTGATGATGCAATTACCTACAAAGCATCTGACATTCACTTTGAGCCGCAAGCTGTCACTGTTGTGATTCGTTTTCGTGTGGATGGTGTGCTTCATGAAGCGGGAAGATTACCAAAAGAATATTATGAAAATGTTCTAAATAGAATAAAGGTAAAGAGTGCACTTCGTATTGATGAGCATTATGCAGCTCAAGATGGTTCGCTTCATTATGAACACAAAGGGGTTGCAGTCGACATGCGTACTTCGGTTATTCCTATTGTGGAAGGGGAAAAGGTAGTACTTCGAGTTCTTGGTTCTTATGTACAAGGTCTTACTTTTAATGACCTTGGTCTTACTCAAAAGAACCAAGAACTTCTACGTGAAGCTGCAGATAAGCCATTCGGTATGATACTCGTAGTAGGTCCAACAGGTTCCGGTAAAACTACTACTCTATATTCTTTGCTTAAAATGTTGAATACTCCAGATACAAATATCACAACCATTGAAGATCCAGTAGAGTATAAAGTGCAGGGATTAAATCAGATACAAGTGAATATGATAACTGGACTTACTTTTGCCCGAGGTCTTCGTGCTATTGTGCGCCAGGACCCAGATATTATTCTAGTTGGAGAAATTCGTGACCTTGAAACTGCAGAAATTTCAGTGAATGCTGCTCTTACTGGTCATATGCTACTTTCAACGTTCCACGCGAATGATGCAGCAACTGCAGTTCCACGTTTACTTGATATGGGTATTGAGCCATTCTTACTTTCTTCGACAATGAATTTGATTATTGCTCAGCGTCTTGTTCGTAAGATTTGTGATCATTGTAAACACAGTGTAGTAAAAACTTCTGCCGATTTTGATACTCCACAGTTAAAAGGTGTGGCAAAGTATTTTAATAATGGTAAAAGTATAACTCTTTATGAAGGTAAGAAATGTGAAGCTTGCGGATTCACAGGGTATAAAGGCCGTACATCTATTTATGAAGTAATTAAAATTACACCTAATCTTCAAGAACTTCTTGTTAAAAGACCTTCAGCTCAGGAAATTTGGATACTAGCACGAAAGGAGGGTTCACGTTCTGTATTTGAAGATGGGGTTGATAAAGTAAAGAGCGGGTTAACTACTGTTGAGGAGCTTGTTCGTATTGCTCCACCACCTGACATGCTATTACAGGAAAATACAAAAACTGATACTAAAGAAATGAAACAAAGTAAAAAGGTTTCAAAAAAGAAATAATATATGGCGAAAACGAATAATTTAAAAGGAGGTCGCATGTCCAGACACGATTCTGCTGAATCGTCTTCTGATTCGAAAAATATATTAAATAAAAAATCTGAACTACCTGTAAAGAAAAAGAAAGAAGAAATCAAGGATAATAATACAGAAAACGTTAATACTTTAAAAATAGAAGCTGTTAAAGATAATAAAAGTGTAAAGGAAGAAAAAAATCCTGAAGATAATTCTTCATCAAAGAAAACTAAAAGTTTGGAATCTGATGCACCATCAGCCCCAGTTACAGCTACACCAAGAGTTATTAAAATAAGCGAAAAGAAATTAGGGTATTTTGATACATTCGGACTTACAAAAGAACGTGATCATTTCGTAGAAAATTTAAGTATGCTTGTTCTGTCTGGTATGCCTATTATGGGAGCACTTTCCGCAATCACAAGAGATACAAAAAATGCTCAAATGAAGAAAATATTGGAAAGTATTTCTGCTGAACTAGATGCAGGGTACCCACTTTGGAAGTCGTTCGACAGAACAAATCTTTTTAAAGGTTATACGATATCACTTATTCGTATAGGTGAAGAGTCGGGTAAATTTGCAGAAAATTTGAAGGTAGTTTCAGAACAGCAAGAGAAAGAAAGAAATTTGAAATCAAAAGTTAAATCAGCACTTATGTATCCAGCGTTTGTGCTTATTCTTGTTGTAGTTATTGGTCTTGGTATTTCATGGTCTATTCTCCCTAAACTTGCCAAGATTTTTGCGGACCTTAAACTTACTCTACCTCTTATAACAAAAATACTTATTGGTTTCGGTCTTTTCTTACAAAAAAATGGGATTTGGTTTGTTCCACTCACATTTTTAATTGTAAGTATTATTATTTATGTTGTTTTTATAAATGAAAAGACAAAATTTTTAGGAGAATCATTTCTATATTCTATCCCAGGTATCAATACTCTAATGATGGAGGTGGAGGTTGCACGTTTTGGTTATTTGCTAGGTACTCTTTTAGAGGCAGGCCTTCCTATTACTCGAGCGATTGATTCATTGATTGGAGCATCAGATTCTGTTAGATATAAGAAATTTTATGTGTATCTTCGGGAGTCAATAGAAATGGGAAATTCATTTCAAAAAAGTTTTGCGGCATACCCTAAGATGGATAAGCTTATTCTTCAGCCGATGCAACAGCTAGTTTTTTCTGGTGAACAATCAGGTAATCTTAATAAAACCCTTCTTAAAATTGGTCAGGTACTTGAGGAAAAATCGGACACAACTACAAAGAATCTTACAATTATCATGGAGCCAATATTGCTTGTGATTGTGTGGGCGGGTGTGGTTGCCGTAGCTTTCGCTGTTATTTTGCCTATTTATAGTTTGGTTGGAGGCCTTAATGCAGTCTAAATTAATTATGAAGGAAGAATTAAGAATTAAGAAACAAATAGCAGGAGAACTTCACGAAGTGAATTCCTCCCAGCTACATACTACACGCTACTCGATACTTTCTGTCAAAGGTTTTACAATGGCAGAAGTCGCACTTTCACTTTCCATACTCGCAATGATATTTGGAATGACGATGCCATTATACAGAACTTTTAATGTTAGGAATGATATGGATATAGCTGTAGTTACATTAGTGCAAGATTACAGAAGAGCGCAAATGCTTTCTCAAATTACAGATGGGGATAGTTCATGGGGGGTACATGTGGCAACAGGGAGTATACTTATATACAAAGGGCAAAGTTTTGTTTTAAGAGATCAAACATTTGATGAAATAACTGAAATATCTGGAAGTATTATTATTTCAGGATTAAACGATGTTTATTTTTCAAAACAGGCTGGTTTGCCGCAAAGTACAGGAACAACAACATTTACGTCAGTTACCAATGAAACAAGAAATGTCACAATTAATCAAAAAGGAATGGTTGACTACTAAGAACTCAAGAGGGTTTTTGTTAGTAGAAATATTATTATCGAGTTCGCTCTTTATAATTTTCTTGACTGCATTTACTGGAGTTTTTTATTACGGAATGGAATCTTCACTTTTAGCTGGAAATAGGTCACAAGCTGTTATGCTCGCAGAAGAAGGCCAGGAAGCTGTCCGTAGTATGAAGAATGTTAACTTTGCCAATATTACTGATGGAACATATGGGCTTGTTTATTCAAACAACGCCTGGACATTATCAGGGAATCAGGACGTATCAGGTATTTTTACTAGAAAGGTAACAATTTCTACAATCGATGCAAATAGGAAAAGTGTTACAACAAATGTGACCTGGCAACAAGCTCATGGTAGAGATGGAAGTGTTTCAACTGTTGGTAGGTTAACTAATTGGAAGACCGTACTTAATCTAGGACAGGGGTTGATGGTGAATAAAGTCGTAATCAATCATGGTTTAAATAATACTTCCGCAGCATTTGCTCCATATAAAGTTGGGACCACAACAGTACAATTAGGAACATCAACTAAATTTGGGGCAGGTACTTATATAGTTTCAGAAACAGTTAACTCAAATTATATACAAACATTCAGTGGTGATTGTAATGCAAGTGGTCAAGTTACGTTGCTCGCGTCATCCTCTAAGTTATGTACGATTACAAATGAGGAAAAACTTTCATATGTGTATGCTACTGGTACAGTGATTAATCATGGTGGAAACAAAACAGTAGCAGATTTTGCTCCATATAAAATCGGTTCTACCACTATAACAATCGGGGCAACAACAACAGTTGATTCAGGGACGTATATTCTTTCTAATGCAACTAGCTCACAATATAATTTAACTTTCAGTGGTCAGTGTTTTACAGATGGAACAATCTCACTTATTTCTGGAGACTCTAAAACTTGTATGTTAACTAATGAAGAAATACAGTTACCTGGTGGACCAGGAGGAAGTACATCGTTATCTGGCCTTATTATTTATGGTGATGGTACAAATATTCCAAAGTTTAGGACATATAACAATAACGATAATACATTTAGTGCAGAAACTTCAACTTTCACTGCAACAGTAGGCCCTACATGGATAATTAAAACATCCCCAGTTAATCATACCGCTATTGCAGGTTACTACGATTCAACAGGATCACTTATTGTTATGTGTTTTAACGGAACAGCGTGGACTCAAGAATTTATAGCAGCCTCAGGGGGTGTAGGTAACAGACATAGAAATGATATAAATTTTGAAAAAACAACAGGGGATGCAATGGTTATTTATAGTAAAGGAACACATAATCCTGGACAGCTTGGTTATCGTACAAAGCCAGGAAATACTGGATGCGGTTCTGGTAATTGGTCAGGTGAAACATTACTTGACCCCCTTCGCACATCGAATGATATTATGTATGTAAAACTTGCTCAAGATAGACGGGCGGGGTCAAATCTGCTTGCTGTTACATGGGTTGATACCAGTGAAGATATATCTGCTAAAATTTGGGACGGGTCAGCATGGGTAAATGAGCCTGGATCAGTAACTGATAGTAATGTTGAAAGAATTTCTGCATCACATGACATTGAAAACATGGATATAGAATATGAGTCACTATCTGGTGATCTTATGCTTGTATGGGGAAATGCGAATGGTAATAATGGGACAAACGGAGCTAGATATAGAGTTTGTACTGGTGGAATAGCTAATTGTACATGGGGGGCAGTCACCACCCCGCCAACATTTTTAGACGATGCCACCTCACTTGATATTTCAGCGAATCCAAATACAAATGAAATGGTCTTTGCTTCTATTGGAAATGCAGGTGGTGATCTTCAACTTGGTTACTGGAGTGGTTCAGCTTGGACTAACACAGCGAATGTGGACACAACTTGTACCGTCCCTTACACTGCCTCTAAGCTTGTTACAACAGGATGGGTTACAGTTGGGTCAACTACTCGTTCAGTTGTTGTGTATTCAGATATTAATTCAGGTAACATTAATTGGCACACTGGGAATCTTGGGGTGTTCACTCGTCAGCCAGATTTTGCAGTAAGTCCATCGATGGCTACATCACGTGGATATATGGATATATATATGGATCCAGTGGACAGGAGTCAATTGATGTATGTTACTTCGGATAGTTCTAGTGATTTGTTTGCTAAAAGGTTAAGCTTAACAGGAACATCTACACTTACTTGGACTAACTCAGATGCCGGAGCACTTGAAACAACATTACCGCAAGTTATCTCATCTCCTTTCTCATTCGCATTTTGGCAATTTTAATTATGAAAATACTCTCCAAATCAGTAAGAGGTCTATCTCTAGTAGAAATGCTTCTTTATGTTGTTATTTCCTCAGTAATATTATTGTCTTTGTCTTTATTTTTATCATTTATTTTAGGTCAAAGAGTAAAAAATCAATCAATATTAGACGTCAATCAACAAGGGTTACAGGTTATGCAATTAATAACTCAATCTGTTAGAAATGCTAGAAGTATAGATAATCCGATAATTGGCGCAACGAGCACATCCTTATCTATTACTATGTCCGACCCTCTTCTTAGTCCAACGGTTTTTGATATTGTAAATGGTGTAGTTAGAGTTAAAGAGGGGTCAAATGCAGCAATACCAATTACAAATTCTCACATCACTGTTTCATCTTTTGTCTTTCAGAATATTTCCTCAGCAAGTTCTACAGATAGAATTGTAAGAGTGTCTTTTAATATTGACCATAATAATGCAAATGGACGAAATGAAAACTCTTTCTCAAAATCGTTCACAGGAAGTGCTACGCTACGTCAATAGATATGTCTATCATTTTATATATCACTAAAAATAAAAAAGAAGTAAACAGGGGGTATATTGCATTACTTTCGGTTATTGTGGTTGGTGCGATAGGTACTGCAGTGATGCTTTCTATTATGTTGATTGGTATAAGTACTTCAAAAACTGACTTTGCTGTACAGCAATCTGGAAGTGCGAAAGTGCTAGCTTCTTCATGTGGAGAAGAGGCCCTACAAAAAATACTAGAAACTGGCACAACGTCTAGTACTGCAAATTTAATAATTGGCTCAGGCACTTGTTCTTATGTAATAACTAGTCAAAATGGCCAAAATATAACGATTAATGCAACAGGAATCACAGGAACCTTATCAAGTAAGGTAAAAATAGTTGTATCCACAACAACCCCAGCAATAATCTTATCCTCATGGCAGGAGGTTGGGGACTTTTAAAGGCCTTTTTATTTGATATACTAATTATGGTAGGTTATTTGTGCTCTGGCACTGTTAAAATAACTTACAAATTTCGCTCGTTTTAATATGTGTTTTATATACATATAAAAAGTTCGAATCTGTGCAAGTTATTTGCTACAGGGTCAATTATTAAAAGTTTAATTTGTTTTAATACAAAAAATCATTTCATTTTATGAAAAATTTACTTCGCAGTCAAAAAGGGTTTACACTTATTGAAATCCTTTTGGTAGTTGCAGCAATCGCCATCTTGGCTGGTATCGTTATCGTAGCTATTAACCCAGGAAAGCAATTGGGTGATACTCGTAACGCACAACGTC
>JACCDG011543876.1_pt1 | contig 24324 bp, 18 predicted proteins | sample 7442471 | NCBI WGS metagenome assembly JACCDG01 (sample SAMN15323444, study PRJNA562643) | freshwater metagenome | isolation source: river surface water | place: USA:Blue River Watershed | collected 2017-08-17 | reverse complement strand
GTATTGTAAGCACTGTCTTTAAGATGAAAATAACTTTTCCATTCCCGGTTTATCACCATAATTCCATACACCAGCATGGCTAACAGTACACTAGCCGGAATCAGTTTGATGGCCAAAAATCTGCCCCGCAGCAAATAACGAATCAGCATAAAGCAGGATAATAAAAGCAGAATAAGGATACCGGTCATGGATTCCATAATTCCCAGAAAGGCAATAAACCAGAGCACGAGCAGAATTTTACCAAGGTATAAATACCAGGAGCCCGACTTGAAGTAATCCTGAAACAATAGGGCAATGCAGAGCACTATCATTAGTGCAAAACGGATGTGCGAGGTGAATATGGAGATGTCGCGGATATCCACCACCTTATGTTTGGTATAACCAAGCCATACACTAAAACAGATTAGACTGGCGCTGAGTACAGAGAAAATGAACGTGTGAAGCAGGAACTTAAACTCCCGCTGTGTAAGCGGCGCAGAGGTAATAAACAGCAGGGGCAGCCACAGCAGGGGCAGTTTAATGCGCAGGTCGTTGAGGGCATAGTTAAAATCGGAGGTATACAGCAGGCCCAGCAGGTGCATCAGGTAAAAACTGCACAATACCCACAGTGCCTTCGAGCTTTTCATTACCCGCCATTTGCGGCGGAAATCGCCTTCCAGTATCCAGTTGCCCAGCAATACAAATTGCCCCAGGCTCATCAAAAAGGCCGAAAGGGGCATGCCCACAATAATCAGGAAAAGACCAAAAAGGTACAGGTTTTTAGGGCTGAAAAGCTGCTTTAATGGGGGCATAATGCGTAGTAACGTAAAAATAGCAGGAATATTTTGTATCCCTGCTATTTTTTATCCTAAGCAGTAAGCAATAAGGCTATTGACCCATTATTACCATCTTTTCGGTTTTGGAGAGACTATTTACCTGGTAGGTAACGAAATAAATACCGGGAGAAACATCGCCTAAATTGATAGGAATAAGGTTTTCTCCACCGTTTAAGGATTCCTGAACAGCTTTTACTTTTTGACCCACATGGTTAAATACCTGTACACTTATGGTAGTTTGTTCAGGCACCTGAGCGGAAAGTGTAAAAGACCCGGAGTTTGGATTAGGAAATAAAATTACCCCTGTAAATGCTGTCAGGTTTGACGTACTTGGTATCAGTTTATAGTCAGATACACCACTATTATTGGTGGAATACATATTGGCTAAGTATTTATTACAGCCATATTTTCGGGTAGCGAATAAAAAATTCCACTTATTAGATAAAGGTTTTATAAGGAAATACCTGGAATTGCTTCCTGAAGCGTCTGCAAGATACCAGTCGTCAATAAAATCATCATCGCCCGGCTGGGAATATACTGCCGAATGATTACCCCAGCCATAAACCATCTTATTTGAAGCGTCAAGATGTGTTGTTTGCGCCCACCCACAGGAAGTACAATTTTGTATAAACATCAACTCATCCTTCGTATCGCCATCTATATTACCTGCCAAATTTAGATCGTAAGTGCCAATAGGGCTGGACCAGCCACCAATGTTATTGGAAGAGTTATTTGTCCATACATTTTGCCAATTACCGCCTGTAAAAGTTAGCACTCTCGACAAACTAATACTTCCGTTACGTTTCATGCAGATCAAATCATTTCTATTACCAGCCCCATCAAAATTACCCGTGCTATACTCTGAGGCAGCATCATTTGTCCACAGATTGTTCATATTTGATCCACCACCGGTTACCCACTGCCAGTCGTTATTATAATAGTCGAGTATGGCCCACCATCCCCCGTTGGCAACGTTGATACATAATAATTCCATATCTCCATTGCCATCATAATCAAAAGGCAAATACTTATCGGCTGTGTTTATACTCCAGCCGGAAAAAGTAACATGCAGGGCACCGCTACCCACACCTGAACCAGAAACATTCGACCAGGGTGTTGACCAGGTATAATTGGATTTATTAAACTTCAACAAAACAGATTTTGCATTAGAGGCCAATGCCTGTACACAAAGTAATTCTTCCACACCACCATCATTATTGTTAATAAAGTCACCTGCAATATACTTATCAAAACTGGCTATGTTCCATCCGGTTGCGCTTGGAGAAGGGCTGCCATCATTACTCCATATCCAGTCCCAGGTTTTATTTCCGTTATTATTAGAATTATATTTCAGTAAACTAGACCAGGTTCCGCTTTGTTGAGATTGTATGCAAAGCAATTCCTGGCTGGCATTATCTCCGAGTTCATTGTAAAAATTGCCGGGAATTAAGCGATCATTATCTACTAAGCCCCATCCGCCTATGGTAGAATTGCCGTTATTACTCCACTCTTTATCCCATCCATTATTATATCCCGCTGCCTGGAAAGATGAAGATTTTTTAAACTTCAATATGTGAACATCCAAAGGGCCAAAATTCAGAGAAATAGATTTATTAGATGTGTTAGGATAATTTAGGGAATAATATTGGCCTAAAGAGAGGGTGGGGCTGAGGGTTATTGAAGAATTTCGCCCGGTTTTATATCCGCTTGCTCCGGTATTTGTATAAAAAGAACCAGGATAGTTATCTGGGTCAGGTTGGTGTTCAAATAAAACATCAACTCCAACAGAGTTTTGAATTACAGGGTTCGTAACAGAATTAAAATTCAGCAGAATATTTGAAACTGGAATATTGAGAGGATTGCTGATAATCATAATTACATCTGTTCCATTCGTACGTATGGTATATCTCAACCCATAGATTTCGGAACACTTTTCATTTATAATGGCTGGATTATTATTTACCCATGTTTGCCCATACTTGCTGACAAAGGCATTGTATACATAACTTCCGACATTTGCACCCTGAGCATTAGGCAGAATACAGTTTGCATCGGCATTAATGGTTTTCGAGTAAACTACCGAATTAGGATCTGTACTTAATAAATTAGATTCTGTTAAGTAGCGAAGTTCTTTACTTAGGTTAGAAACATAGTCTCTGTATATAGATGGGAAGTGATCGCGTTTAAACCGTTTGACATTTGAATTCCAGCGATTGTTGATTTCGTTTGCATAGGTATTTTCCTGAGTTTCGTTCATATTATCATAGTTCGACCAGGTTCCATAGGTTTGCTGATCGCTGGACGAATAAAGGCCGTCACTTATTAAAGCATTTTCCTTTTCCTGTGGTTTGAATGAATTTATATCCCAGAACCAAACACCTGATGCACCATGTATAATGGAGGTGTATGCCTGAAACCATAGCCAGTTAGCGTTGGGCGTAGTTATATCTCCATGAATATGCCGGATCAACCCATTATAACTGACGGTGCTAAAACCAGGCCATTCTACAACAAAATCGCCAATAACGGAATGCACAGAAGATGCTTTTGTTTTAGCATAATCAATATTGGCGAACTTGGATAAATAATGAAAAGCATTGCCACCAGTATTCACAGAAGCCAGGTTGTAGTTTAATGTTGTCCAGCTTGCAGGATCAAATTGGCAGTAAGAGCCTTCAAAAAACACTTCGTTTGTGTTCCATTTGTTTAGCTGGCTCATATAATAATTAGATCGCCATAAACTGTTAACAGCAGTAGGAGCATGGCTTCCGCCGCAAAAATCATTAATAAATTGCCCATGATTGGCATCCATTAAAATGTATTTTTGGGTTAATCCGCTGGATTTGTTTTCAAAATAATTCATTATCCCTCTCATTATGGTTGGCGGCATAACAGTGTTGTAATTTCTGGAATTAGTACCAAACAATTTACCACAATCCGATTCTAAGCGTCCTTCGGCCCATGCCTCTGGTTGGTCAGTATAATTAAAAGCATGGCAATATTCTGGTTCTTCAGCACAATGATGACCCCAGATAATGTTTCTATATGTTGTGCTGGTATATAGAGAAAAGAGATGATCATAATTAGCATGCCCTTTACCTAGGCAATAGTCATTGACATTTGAGCCATCTCCTCCGGCAACTATTGTTCCGCTTGGTGTTGAAGACATATAATTATTGTAATCTGGGTTAGCAGGAACATTGGGCTTATAACATTGTTTCACAGAAGGGACTACCATAAAAGGTTTATTATTGAGCGAAAATTTTTGAATCAGTTTAAGCCCGCTTTCTACACTATTTTCCGGAAACCAGGAATCAGGAAAACCGTAGGCGACAACAGCATTAAATCCGTCTTCATTTAAAACATTCAGGTGACTGGATGGAAATCCTGAATTATTCAGAATGTTCTCATTTATTCCACAAGAATTATTTGGATCTGAATTGCCGGAAGTCCAATTAAATCCGAACATCCCAATTCTAAAATCGTTTTGTTGCGCATTGCTTATAAAGAAAAACAAGGACAGGAACAGTGTAATTTTTGACTTCATAACGTTTATTTGTAAGGGAATAATAGTAAATGCTAAAATGAAAATAGCCTGAAGCAAATGTAACCGAATATTTTGAATTAATCAACCTATCGAACCCTTAAATATTAGGATTGCTGCCATTTTCTGTACAAGAACCGACACTGCCATTTTGAGTTGTCTTGCATCTATTGGAGAACCGCATACCTGGGTTAGAATCATGCATTCAGGCCACAAATAATACCAATGTTATATTTTATTTGGCCCAATCCAAATAAAATATTTACAGTGGTAAATGCCGTTGCTATTAATGTTATGGTGCAATGTAGGGAAACGGAATTGAACCATTATATTAATGCAAACGGTATAAATCAATCAGAATAGGGTGTTTGGGCTATTTGTTGTAAACCTAATTTCCCTATTACCAGCGACTATCCCCGTAAAATCTGCCTGGAGTATAATTTTTTATAATCTAAGTTGCCGCAGTATCTTTGACTATGATAAATTATAATAACTTTACAGAAGACGAAAGTTATGGATATTAAAAAATACAAAGAAGGGCGTTTTAGTAGTCAGTTCGGGTACAAGTGTTTTATTCCCGAACCGGTTAACAAAGAATGGACAGTCAGTAACCCGGAAATAACCTCATTATTAGAAGAGGCTAATATGTGTTTGGGCCAGCTAAACGGAATTTCTTCCGTCTTACCCGAGGTAGGCACTTTTCTGCGCATGCACATTGTTAAAGAAGCTACGCAATCGAGTCGGATTGAAGGAACGAAAACGGAAATGGATGAGGCTGTTCTTGCAGAAAAAGATGTGGATCCGGAAATGGTAAATGACTGGCAGGAGGTTCAAAATTATATAGAGGCAATGCGTTTTTCCATTGACAAACTGAATGATTTACCCCTATCCAGCCGCTTGCTAAGACAAACGCACAAAATTCTTTTGAAAGGGGTTCGGGGCAAATCAAAAATGCCGGGAGAATTCCGTAACAGTCAGAATTGGATTGGGGGCGCAACCTTAAAGGATGCAGTATTCGTGCCCCCCCATCCCTCCATGGTACCTGATTTAATGAGCGATCTCGAAAAATTTCTAAATAAAACCGATACTCGCGTCCCCCACCTTATCCGTATAGGAATGGCGCATTATCAGTTTGAAGCTATACATCCTTTTCTTGATGGCAATGGCAGGATAGGACGTTTAATGATTACACTTTACCTGGTGCATCAGAAAATTCTTGATAAACCTGTTTTGTATATTTCTGATTTTATTGAGAAAAACCGCTCTCACTACTACAACAATCTGGCGGGCGTGTCGCACTACAATAAAATGGAGCAATGGCTAAGATTTTTCCTTGTTGGAGTTATTGAAACAGCGAAAATAGCCATTAGCACGCTTCATAAAATCAGCAAATTACGGGAGAAAACAGAAAACAATACTATTCTGAAGATGGGAAAAAGAATCCCATTGGCTAAACTGCTGTTAAACTATCTTTATACCAAACCCGTAATTACTGTTGTTGATGTAGAAAAGGAACTAAAAGTAAGCAAACAAACAGCTAATACATTAATTCAGGATTTTCAGGAATTGGGAATTCTTAGAGAGAAGACCGGATTTAAACGAAACAGGATTTTTGTTTTCGAGGAATATATGAAACTGTTTAGGTAAGGTTTGTTAAAATTTCGCGATTTCCTGATAGGGACAATAAGAACAGAATTTTTTCTACTCCCCCTAAATCATCCCCCTCGATTTCAACTCTAAATACTTATTCACGGTATTTACCGAAAGGTCTTCGGGCCGGGTAAGTATAGCCTGTATACCAAACTGAGAAAGGGTTTGCACCATTTGTTTTTTTTCGGCAATAAACTGCTGGGCTATGGTTTGGGTGTATATACCTTCTACATTTTCTACAGGTTTTTTGCTGAAGAAGCTGATTTCGCTGTTCTCGAAAAAAACACATACTAATAAATGCAGGCTGCTGAGTTTACGCAAAACCGGAATAACCCGTTCGAGGGCATACAGGCTTTCGAAATTGGTGTATAAAAAAAGCAGACTGCGGCCCTTAATGTTATTGCGCAGATTGAGATATAACAATTCATAGTCGGCTTCCAGCAAATTGTCCTGCACTTTATACAGTACGTCCAGAATTTTTTTCAACTGACCCCGTGTATTTTCGGCTTTCAGCAATATGCCGGGCTTGTTGGAGAAAACATATAATCCCGTTTTGTCCTGCTTTTGAAGCGCCACATTAGAAATAACCAAACTGGTATTTACGGCATGATCCAACAAACTGAATCCGTTAAAAGGCATACGCATTGAACGGCTGTTGTCGATAATGGAATAAACCTGCTGGGCTTTTTCATCGGTAAACTGATTTACCATTAAATCGCCGCGTCTGCTGGTGGCTTTCCAGTTAATACTGCGGTAATCGTCGCCCCGTACATAGGGTTTTATTTGTTCAAATTCATAACTATGCCCGAGTCTGCGCATTTTTTTTATACCCTGAAATCCGGCTATTTGTGTAACCGAAAGCAGCTCAAACTGTTTCATTTGAATAATGGAAGGATAAACCGGTACCATTTCGGTTTGTGCTATGATCATGCGCCTTTCGGCCAGGCCAATGCGGTTGCGAAGGTACACGTTGATGTTGCCAAAATGGTATTCGCCCCGAATAGCAGGACGAAGGGAATAGCGTAATTCTTTTTTCTCGTTTTTTGTCAGTTGAAGTCTCATCATGAAATCACGCTGCTGAAACTGCATGGGTAATTCGTCAATTAAAGCTACACGGAAGTCGGAATCCGACAAATTTTCGAGAAGCAGTTTCACGGTATTTTCGCTGCCCAATGACATTATACGTGGGCTAAGGCGTTGCACGGAAAAGGGTTGTTTTATTCGGAAAAGCAGTACAATATCGGTAAGCGTAAGGGCTATGCCTGACAGCAGTAGTGTTTGGGCAACGACAAAAATTGGATAAAAGGCATAACCAGCGGCGAAAAGCGCTGTTATACCTCCGAATAGAAGAAAAAACCGGGGGCTAAGGAAGAGGTGTTTAACTATTCGGATCACCGGGGAACTTCAATGCTTTTAAGTATACTTTTAACTACGTCCTCAGACCGCAAACCTTCCATTTCTCTTTCCGGCGTAAGTATAATGCGGTGATTGAGTACGGGACAGGCCACATATTGAATATCATCTGGTGTTACAAAAGCTCTTCCACGCATAGCGGCAATGGCCTTGGCGGTTTTCATAATGGCCAGCGAGGCGCGGGGAGAGGCTCCTAGGAATAAATCGCCGTGGTTTCGGGTGCTGTGTACAATCTGTGCAATGTAACCGAGTAGCTCGTCGCGGATAAAAACTTTTTCTACCTGTTGCGCACATTCTTTTATTTCACTGGCACTTAGCACGGCCCGGATGTTTTCAGAACTGCTTAGTCCAAAATCGTTTTTAAAGCGCTGAAGGATGCTTTTTTCCTCTTCCAGTTTCGGGTAATCTATTTTTATTTTGAACACAAAACGATCGAGCTGAGCCTCCGGCAATTTATAGGTTCCTTCCTGTTCAATGGGATTTTGCGTAGCTATTACAAAAAAAGGAAAATCCATGGTATAGGTCTTTCCGTCAACAGTTACCTGGGCTTCTTCCATTACTTCAAAAAGGGCAGCCTGGGTTTTTGCCGGGGCACGGTTAATCTCATCGATAAGTACCACATTGGAAAATACAGGGCCTCTATTAAACACAAAATCCGCATTTTTCATGTTGAACACACTGGTACCTGTAACATCGGTAGGCATGAGGTCGGGGGTAAACTGTATGCGGGAAAAATGCACGGAAAGACTTTTTGCCAATAGTTTAGCCGTAAGCGTTTTCGCGATACCAGGCACACCTTCTATCAGCACGTGCCCGCCGGTAAGCAGTCCGGCCAGCATCAGGTCAACCATTTCCTCCTGGCCTACAATAATTTTTTGTATCTCGGCTTTTATGTTTTCTACTGCCTGATTCAGCTTGTCCAGTTCCGCATTGGCTTCGGGTCGCATATAGGAGCTGTGTTCCGCCGGAGGTATTATCCCGCTGTTAATTCCGGGTGTTGTTTCGTTTTCCATGGTTATTTGCAGTTTTTATAAAAGTAATCAATAGACTGGTGCAGGGAAATAAGTTCCTGTTCATTAAAGTCATAATAAGAGGCCTCCAGTAATTTAAACTTATCGAACAGGGTTTTCACCGTATCGCGGGCAATGCCCGATTTTACACTTATTTTGGAAATGAGTTCCTCGTCGAGCGCCTGCGTGGGCAGGTGGTAGCGCTGCCGGATAAAGAAAAGAAAGAGCTTCATTTTCTGCAGGGATATTTTGCGCGGTTCGTTCTGCTGGTAATACAAACGGCCAATGGTTTTTACAAAGCCAAGCGAGGTATTGGTATTGGGTTCAAGAACGGGGATAGCTCTTTGGCGGCGGCGCGCATGAAAAATCAGATAAATCAATGCCAGAGCCAGTATCAGGTACCAGGCCCAGCGCAGGGCTTCCTGTGCAAGAATAAATTTAAAGGGACTGCTACTATCCTTCGAATTATTGCCTTCGCTTTTTACCGCATCCATATTTATATTCAGGTACTCGTCCCAATAAATGTCGCCATCGTTGAGGTAAGAAAAGGTTTTTCCGGCGTATTCCAGACCGCTTTCTTTCTTTAGCTGATAATTGGTAAAAGTAAGGGGCGTGGTGTGTACAAGAAAACTCCCTTTGCCGTAAGGTATGCGCATGTAATTCACATAAAAGGAATCGATATAGGCTAAGTAATCAAACACTGCGGCACTGTCGCAGAAGTAACTGCCGTTTATAAATTTCCAGTTGTACATACTGGAATCGATGCTGCGGTAATCGAAGGTATAGGCATTCGTAATCCGAAAAGTGGAATCGAAAAAATTCATGTTTATAACTTTGCTACTGTGGCTATTGTAACCATACCAGTCGCCACATTCGCCCGCATAAATGCGTTGCATGAACGCTTCCGATACCTCGTGGCAGGAGATAAAAGCCTGATTGCCATTTTCAACAAAGGCACAAAGGGTGTCGAGATCAGCATCACTTACCCAGAAGTAATTGCCAATAAATACATAACTGGCTGCCCTTTTTTGCAGAGAAGGCCGTAGACTTTTGCTGATCGATTTTTCCATTGTGGCAAATTTTTTTCCTTTATGGTAATCTTTCAGCAATTCTCTTATAATTCCCGTGCCGTAAGGCGATTGCATGTTTGCAGGATTGTAGCTTTCTTTCCAGTCGATCGTTTTCTCCTTTTTAATTGAAGGACGGAAAAGCAGTAGTAGTAGTGCGCCCAGAATAATAGTAACGCCTATTACAATGGCGGGGGTGTTTTTATTTTTCATGAGCACCCCTTTCTTTTAGTTGTCTCAAAAGCCTGCCGAACGGTTCGCTCAGAACCTCATACTCTTTTTCTCCTATCAAACCATTTCCATACCAGGAGCGCTCGAAGGCCAGGGTAACGGAACGAAATTCGGACTGAAAGGATTTACCGCTCAGCTCGCGTATGTATTCGTAATTGGTTTTGTCTTTTTTCCAGTTAATGAAACCATGGAGCGACAATTCTTTAAGCAGCATGAGGTAATAAAGACGTAAGGCTAAACGGAATTCTTTTTGTTGCAGTGCGCGGGTTCGTAGTTTTTCAAGGTCGCTTTCATCAATATGTTCTTCGGGGTCGCTTTCCCTAATGGTAAGGGGAGTGGTTATGGCTTTATCGCCCCGTGCCAGAATATTGCCGCCAAAAATTCTGATGAGTACAAAAACCAACACAACAATAACAATAGTAAAAAGAATGAACCGGGCTATGCCACCGTCTAAAGAAAAATTAAAAGACGAACTGCTTTTTTCAGGAGCTGTATATTCTTTCGTATTCTCTGCTGCCTGCTTTTCTGCCTCTTCCCGCTTTTTCAGCTCTTTTTCTTTATCGTAGGGTTCAATTTTCTTTTTTTCGAATGATAAACCCCGGGTTAGTTTTTCCCATTTTCCATGGTCGAACTTTTTTTCTACGGGAGCCGGCAGGATTTCTACTTTGTTTTGCGGAAAGGCCGGCAGGCTGACAAAGAAGATGAGCAGACAGGGCAGAAAATATAAAAATGGGATAACACGCATTAACGTTTCTTTTGACCGAATTTTTTTATATTTTCATTTAAAGCGGAAGCTTCTTTAATTTCCTTCAGGCTAAAATACAACAGACCCTTACCTAAGCCGAAAAGAGGAGCCAGTAATTGCAGGGCAAATACACCGGTGAAAATAATCAGGGCAATAAACAGGCGGGTAGAATTTTCGGAGCTTAGCCGCAGGTTAATATTAAGTGCCTCATAATAAATATAAACCAGGGGCGAATTAAAGATGAGAAAATAAATATAGGCCACCAGGCTTAACAACAGAAAGAGACCGCCAAATTTGGCAAAGGAGTGAAAGGCCAGCGCAAATGCCTGCTTAAGGCCATTGATGAGTCCGCCTTCGCAGAAGAGGGCAAACAAGGCAAGCAGGATAAAGGGCAGGGTTAGAACAAACAGAATGGTGTTTAGCGGGGTAGCGGCAAAAAGCAGGAGATTGAGCAGTCCAAAAGCCAGGAAACATTGCGAATAATAACGTAAAAAATACCGAAGTGTAAGCACAGGTTGTTTTTCATCTTTTACTGATTCTTTATATAAATGAAAATTGGTCAGGAAAACCGGAAGGGATAAACTAAAGCTGTTCAGTAAGGCCATAAGTGGATAATGCTCGTAATCGAACAGACGCCTTATATATATGGTGTTGGAAAATATGGCAGCTACTGGTGTATAAAAGTTAAAGCGGGACTTTAATAGATCGGGATAGAGTAGAAGGGCTATACTGCAATAGAGAATGGTGCTGATTAAAGTGGTAATCAGAACTAATTTAAGGCGGGTGCGGTAAAAGAAAAAGATAGCGGTAAATATTTCGCCATTTTGTTTGATCTCTTTAAAATTAAGTTCTTGCCGTGATGCAGCAGCAAGTTTTCCGGGTCGTAGCGGTTCTGCAAAACCTTTTCGGGCTTTTAACCAAGGGTAAATAATGAAGTACCCAACAATAAGAATAAGAGAAAGCAGGATAATACTTAAGCGCAGGGCATCGGGCGCATCGGTATAGCGGGTAAGGAAACTTTCTATGGTGGCCGCCATAATAAGTATAGGTACAATGGCCACCAGCAGTTTTAAACCGCGTTGGGCACTGAGCTGAAAGGCCTGCAGGCGCGAGAGTGTTCCGGGAAATACTAATCCGCTGCCCAGTGTAATACCGGCAGCACCAGCAATAATAATGGAGGAAATTTCGAGGGTGCCATGCAGCCAGATGGCTAAAGCCGACTCCTTAAAGAGTCCCTGTTTGATAAAGAAATATTGAAATACACCCAGCATTACGCCATTCTGAATAAGAATATACAGAGAGCCGAGCGAGAAAAGGATACCAAGGATAAATGCGAGAAAGGCCACATAAATATTATTGTAGGTTATACCAAGAAACATATCGGCCTGATGCATTTTTTTATAAACGGCCATGGGGTCGCCGGAGCGAATGTTTTCTTTGGTCATCTCTACATACTCATGACCCAGTATGGCTTTGGCAAATTCGGGGTCGTTGGCATAAGAAATGACACCAATGAATACCGCTGCCAGAAAAACAATAAAGGCCAGTAATAATTCTTTTCGTGATTCGTAAACAACGTGGGGTAGTTCTTCTTTCCAGAAACGTACAAAAAGTTTCCAGCGGTTTTTTTTGCCTTCATATAGGCTCTGAAATACTTGTTGGGCAATGTTGTTGAGGTAAACCCTTACCGAACGGTTCTTATAAAAAGTACGGGAATAGGACAGGTCGTCGCTTACCTGAACGAAAAGGTTGCTCAGTTTGTCGGGGTCTTTTTGCTTAAGGGATAAAATATGCTCGAGTTCCGACCATTTTTCTTTATTTTGTTTAATGAAATCCGTTTCCCTCATATAACCTTGCTGTATACAGCAGGATAAAATTAGAAAATATATTAGTAATCCAGGGTATGCAAAGTGTAGAAATTAATACTTCTCAGAATGTTACGATAGAATATGAGCTGGCTTCCCTGCGCGACCGTATGCTGGCTTTTCTCATCGATATTGTTATTCTGGCTGTTGGACTTTTAATTATTGGTGCGCTTTGTTCAACAGCTCTTGGCACTGATGCCATGAAATATATCTGGTTTCTGGTGCTACTCCCAATTTTTTTGTTTTACAGTCTGTTTATGGAAGCAGTATACGGCGGGCAGTCGCTGGGCAAAAGGGCTTTAGGTATAAAGGTGGCCAGGTTAAGTGGGGAAGAAGCAGGTTTTAATGACTTTCTGATGCGCTGGGCTTTCCGGCTTATTGATATCTATTTTTCATTTGGAAGTTTAGCCGTTATTCTTATCAGCTCATCGTCGAAGGGGCAGCGCATGGGTGATTTGCTGGCCAATACGGGTGTGATTAAAAGTAAGGCCGGTAATGGACTGAAGCTGTCGTCTATTCTGAAAATGAATTCACTGGAAAATTATCAGGTGAAATACCCGGAAGTAAGGAAATTTACTGAGGAAGACATGCTTTTGGTAAAAAAAACCATAGAGCGGGTAAAACAATACCCGAACGAAGCACACCAGATAGCGCTTAAGAATCTGGCAGAAATATTTTTCGAAAAATTGTCAGTAGATAAAAAGCCCAAAAACAACCTCGAATTCTTAAAAAAGGTGTTACAGGATTATATTGTGCTAACGAGGTAATGATAAGCGGATTCATTTGAAGATGGGGAGGCTCTCTGGATGTTGGCTGAGGCTTGCCCTGAACCGGGTCGAAGGGCTCTCGTTGGTGGCTGAGGCTCTCGAAGCCACCTTACTCTAAACTAACCGTAGAGGTAAGCAGGAATAACGAGTAGTCGTCGTTTATTTTTAAGAAAGAAGTATTTAGTTTATTGCCCGATTTCATGGCAATAGTAATAAAGCCGAGACCGGCTCCGCCTTTATCAGACAGTTCATTATTTTCGAGGTGTTGCATGTAGAACTCCTTCAGAGCAGCCGGGTCGTCAAAAGAATTAATTTTTTCAATTTGTAATTTTATGTCGTCAATTGCCTTATTACTGATCAGGTTGGCCGAAATAATTTCAACTTTTGTGTGGTTGCGGGAAAGAATAAAGAAGTTTTCCTGTTCACCATGTTCGGTTTTATGCCCGTGAATGAACATGTTTTGCAGGGTTTCCACTGAAATAAAGAAAATCTTTTTGAGCGGCCCCTTCGGAATTGCGCTTTCAATAATCCGGCTTTCCACCTCTCCTTCCAGCTTGCTGATGTTCTCCTGGTTCAATTCGCCAATATGCTTAACAAGGATGGTGTGGTTATCCTGAAGCTTTTTTAAAAGCTGGTTGAACTCTGCCAGAAAAAATTGCTGGGCTATGTTTTTATTCTCGTTCACAAATAGTTTTTAAAATAAACCATTTATCTGTGCATCAATTTGCCGGATAATTTTCCCCAGATCTTCAGGGGTTTCACTAAAATTATTGTCATCCACATCAATAACGATCATCTTACCACTATCATATGTAGACACCCAGGCTTCATAACGTTCATTCAATCTCTTCAGGTAGTCCAGACGAATAGCGTTTTCGTATTCTCTCCCCCTTTTCTGTATCTGTTTTACAAGGGTAGGAACCGACGCCCGCAAATATATTAATAAATCGGGGGCTTTTACCAGACTTTCCATTAATTTAAAGAGGCTGAAATAATTCTCAAAATCACGTGTGGTCATTAGTCCCATGGCGTGCAGGTTGGGCGCAAAAATATACGCATCCTCGTATATGGTGCGATCCTGTACTACGGTTTTACCACTCTTACGGATTTCGAGCACCTGATTAAAACGATTGTTCAGAAAATATACCTGAAGATTGAACGACCAGCGCTGCATATCTTCATAGAAATCGTTGAGATAGGGATTGTCGTCAGCGTCTTCAAAATGAGCCTGCCATTTATAGTGTTTTGCTAAAAGAGTAGTTAATGTAGTTTTCCCCGAACCTATATTCCCGGCAATGGCTATATGCATATAATCTGCTGAGTGTTTTTTAGAATTAACTGTTAAAAGTATAAAAACAAAACAAATAAACCAAAAAAGCCCCGGTCAATGGACATAAAAAAATCCCGCCGTAACGGGATGTATTTAAAGCAGATAGGAGCCTGATTCCTTTTGAAAATCAGCTTTGCTTGCGGGTGTTTAATTCATCCCTGATTTTAGAAGCTGTTTCGTACTGTTCGTCATCCAGTGCAGTTTGTAACATGGCTTTCAGTTCTTCCGTAGACTTTGCCGAAAATTCAGCTTCACCACTGTTTACGGGGTTCAGTTCAAGGTTTTCGGTGCTGTTTTCCTGGCTTTGCCCCTGTTGCAGAGCTGCTGCATCTTCATCTAACACTATACCGGCTGTAGAAAGTATAAATTCATAGGTATAAATAGGGCACTGAAACCGAACAGCTAAGGCAATGGCATCGCTGGTACGGGCATCAATTTCTACCTCACGGGTTCCGTCAGTACAGATTAATTTGGCATAAAATATACCTTCTACCAGGTTGTAAATAATAACTTCGGTAATACTTATATCAAATGTTTCGGAAAAAGATTTGAAGAGGTCATGTGTAAGGGGTCTGCTGGGGGTCATTTTTTCGAGTTCAATGGCAATAGCCTGCGCCTCGAAACCACCTATTATAATAGGTAAACGGCGTTTTCCCCCGCTTTCTCCCAATACCAGCGCATAAGCACCGGTTTGGGTTTGACTGTAACTCAGGCCAACAATTTCTAACCTTACTTTTTTCATTTAAAAAAACGGGCTAACTAATATACAAAAAAAACACTAATTGCTATTGGCCTTGAATTTTTTCACAGCTTCTATCAGTTTAGGTATAATAGCAAAAGCATCGCCAACAATACCATAATCGGCCGATTTAAAGAAGGGGGCTTCTTTATCGCTGTTAATAACTACAATAGTTTTACTACCGTTTACTCCTGCCAGATGCTGTATAGCACCCGAAATACCGATGGCAATATACAGGTTAGGACGTATGGCTATTCCGGTTTGTCCTACATGCTCGTGGTGCGGGCGCCAGTGCATATCTGCTACAGGCCGCGAACAGGCAGTGGTAGCTCCTAATTCTTTAGCTAACTCTTCTACCATACCCCAGTTTTCGGGGCCTTTTAAACCACGACCGGCACTAACTACAAGCTCTGCCTCAGGCAGGGGAACCATGCCGCCACTGTTGGTGGATTTTACCTCTTTAACCACAATACGAGCCGGTGCAGCGCTTAAATCGGGATTGAATTCGCTAACTGTTGCGTTGTTTTCGCCCAATTTTACAGGGAAAGAATTGGGCAACAGGGAAAGAATTTTAATGTCGGAATGAATAGCATAAACTGCGCTGGCTTTGCCTGAAAACACATTTTTACGTACTTCGAGGGTATTGCCGTTTAGTACGGGGTAATCAATTGCTCCGGCCACCAGTCCGGCTTTGAGCCGACCAGCCAGAATAGGAGCAACAGCTTTTCCGGTAATATCGAAGGGAAAAACAATAACGTTCGCACCTTCCGCTTTTGCAGCCTGCTCCATTATAACAGTTAAAACAGCGGCATCCTGTGTAGCTTTATCGTTTTTTACAGAAAGTATTTTTTTAGCTCCTGCTTTTCCAATTTCTTCCAGTTGGGTGGCGTCGGCATTCAGGGCAATAGCGCTAACACTGCTACCCATAGCAGCGGCAATGCCTGCGCCATAATTTACAGCTTCCAGCGAAGCTTTTTTAACTCTTCCTTTGTTGATTTCGGTATAAACAAGTACAGACATGGCAATATGTTTAAGTGTATAACAGGGATTATATAACTTTGGCTTCGTTATGCAGGAGGCTTACTAATTCTTCCATTTTTTCGGAATCAATAAACTTGCAATCTGTACGGCCTTTAGACAGGGTAAAGGATTTTACAGAGGTAAGTTTTTCGCCCGAAGCTTCAATAACCGTAATGGGTTTGGTGCGCGAAGCCATGATGCCTCGCATGTTAGGAATGCGTTGCTCAGCCATGCCTTTGGCGCATGAAATAACGAGAGGCAGGGCACATTCTACCACCTGCGAACCGCCATCAATATCCTGTTCTACCTGTGCGGTAGTTCCGTTCAGGTCGAGTTTGGTAGCCAGCGATGTAAAAGGTACATTATTGATACCTGCCACCATGCCGCCAACAGAAGAACCGTTGTAGTTAATGGTTTCTTTACCTGTCAATACCAGGTCGTAACTATTGGCTTTGGCGTAATTCGCTATTTGCTCGGCTACAAAATAAGCATCGGCATCGCCGGCATTTACACGCACGGCATCGTCGGCACCCAGTGCCAGTCCTTTACGTATAGTGGCCTCGCTATCCGTAGACCCTACATGAAACAGAGTAACCGTTGTCGCTTTTCCGGCTTCTTTCAGCTCGAGTGCACGCACCAGTGCGTACCATTCGTCGTAGGGATTAATAATGAACTGAACACCGGTGATATTAAATTCTGTATCGTTGTTGGTAAAAGCAATTTTCGTGGTGGTATCCGGAACATTGCTAATAGCTACTAATATCTTCATGTTAAAAAAAGAATAAGGTTCGCAAAAATAACAAAAACAATGCTTGTACAAAATAGTTAGGACAAATATTCGGCGGTGGCCTTATAGCCTGTTGCTCATATACGGCAGGCTGTAAAATCTGTGACAAGACACGTCCGAGCACCTGTAAACAAAAGGTATTAAGCATGCTAACTGTATTCAAAGCCCAGGCAGCCCTGCATTAAAAACGCCACTCATCAATACATAAGCCGCATTCATATACCGAATGTAAAGCAAATAAGCAAAACAAATCCAGGATCGACGGGTTTGTGTTTAAGCAGAAAAAGGCTAATTTTGTTCGCTGCCGGGTAGGATCCGATGCCATGCGACATGTACAATTCCTATTAGCAATAAAACCGATTTCTTTATGAAATACCCATGATACCGCTAACGCAAACACTGATGAGGGCAAATGTGTGCTACACATTTGCCAGGTAGTGCGAAAGACATGGGTATACCATATGCAAAAACATAAAAACAAAATCTACAGATGAAAACAGTAGAATTCCGTGAGGCCCTTCGTGAGGCCATGAATGAAGAGATGCGCCGCGATGAGTGCGTTTTTCTGATGGGCGAAGAAGTGGCTGAATACAATGGTGCCTATAAAGTAAGTAAAGGGATGCTGGCCGAATTTGGCCCGAAGCGCATTATAGACACGCCAATAGCTGAGCTTGGCTTTGCGGGCATTGGTGTGGGAGCGGCTATGAACGGACTGCGTCCAATTGTGGAATTTATGACTTTCAACTTTTCACTGGTAGCTATTGATCAGGTTATTAACTCTGCTGCCAAGATGATGAGTATGAGCGGTGGGCAATATTCCGTTCCTATTGTATTCCGGGGTCCTACGGCCAGCGCCGGAATGTTGAGCTCGCAGCACTCGCAGGCTTTCGAAAACTGGTATGCCAACTGTCCGGGATTAAAAGTAATAGTACCCTCTAATCCTTACGATGCCAAAGGATTATTAAAAGCGGCCATCCGCGACGATGATCCGGTTATTTTTATGGAGAGCGAACAGATGTATGGTGATAAGGGGGAGATTCCTGAAGGAGAATATATTTTACCCATTGGGATAGCCGACATAAAAAAACAGGGAACAACAGTAACTATTGCCACTTTTGGAAAAATAACTAAAGTGGCTCTGAAAGCGGCGGAAGAACTTGAAAAAGAAGGGATAAGTGCTGAGGTAATCGATTTACGTACCGTGCGACCCATCGATTACCAAACAATAATCGAATCAGTTAAAAAAACCAATCGCCTGGTAGTAGTAGAGGAGGCCTGGCCTTTAGCCAGTATTTCCAGCGAAATAGCCTATATGGTTCAGAAAAATGCTTTTGATTACCTGGATGCTCCGGTGCAACGCATTACCACTGCAGATGTTCCGCTGCCTTATGCACCTACCTTAATTGAAGCCTCACTACCTAATGTAAGCCGGGTAGTGAAAGCAGTGAAGGAAGTGATGTATCAGCGGGTTTGATCAGACGGCGTTTGGATATTGTATTCCTGTTTCTTAATTAGCGCATTAGCTTTACTGCTCCGGATAATTGAACGAATTCTTCTTATCACGAGGCTTGAAACGTATTTTATATACGTACACCCCCTCCGTCACCATTTCGCCCTTATAGCTGCCGTCCCAACCTGTATTGATGTCGTTCGACTCAAATAAGCGGATACCGTTACGGTTAAATATAAGCATGTTGAGTTTTTCTATATCCTGACCCATTACTAAAAAGGCGTCATTTAACCCGTCGTTATTCGAACTGAATGCAGCAGGCACAAAGCAGCCAGGACAACCGCATGGCGACCTCCTTAAAGTCAATAAGTTACGGGCGATCGATTAAAACGCAAAGGAATATTTTAGGTATTTGCAATCATTGTTGTCCGAGAAGCGCAAAAAAAGAGCCATGCATCGCTATGAATTACCTGTAAAAGATGTTATATTTTATTTGGATTGGACCAAATAAAATATTTACAGTGGTAAATGCCGTTGCTATTAATGTTATGGTGCAATGTGCTGTCCGACATAATTTGCACCTTGCTTCATAGCTTATTTGATTAGAACCCTTAAGCTACTAAAAAAAGGGGATAGGTGAATATCCACACTACCCCTTTTTATTTTATCTCGGACAACAATGAATAATTACGTGCATATTCTTAGAGAGAGGAAATGAGCGAAATGCGATTGCCGAAAATAATAGTAAGTTTATAGTCCAAATTCATTTACCCATGTCGCAGAAGATAAAGTGCCCTAACTGTGCTTATGAATTTCCATTGGAAAATGCTATTGCCGGAGAAATAGAGAGCTCTATAAAAGCACGTTATATGGCACGTTTCGAGCAGGATCAGAAAGCCATTACTGAGAAGGAGAAGCAATTAAAAGCAGAAAGGGAAAAACTGGCATTGCAACAGGAAGAACAGGAAAAAATCATTGCAGATAAACTAAGGCTTCAACGCCAGGCTCTGGAAGAAGATGCCCGTAAAAAAGCAGCAGGTGAATTAAGCGTGCAAATGAATGCAATGAAGGAAGACCTGGAAATCAAAACCCAAAAATTAAAGGAAGCTCAGCAGAAAGAACTGGATTTTTTGAGGAAAGAACAAGAATTGGAAAATAAGCGGGCGGAACTGGAAATACAAGTGCAGAAAAAATTGCAGGAGGAAAGGGGGATGTTGGCAGAGCAAATACGTAAGCAGGAGCTGGAAAGAATTTCATTGAAAGACAATGAGACACAATTGAAAATTAAAGAATTGGAAAAGCAACTCGAAGACCAGAAAAAACTGGCGGATGAAATGAAGCGGAGAGCTGAACAGGGATCTATGCAATTGCAAGGCGAGGTACAGGAACTGGCGCTGGAAGAGATGCTGCGATTAACATTCCCTTTCGACAGTATAGAAGAAGTGGCAAAGGGAGTGCGCGGAGCGGATGCGGTACAAACAGTAAAGAACAATACGGGGCAGGTATGTGGAAGAATTATTTATGAAAGCAAAAGAACTAAGGCTTTTGGTGGCGACTGGATTGAAAAACTGAAAGCCGATATGCGGTTTCAGGGTGCGGATATTGCAGTGATTGTTACGGAAACCATGCCACGGGAAATGGAACGCTTTGGGTTGAAAGACGGGGTATGGATATGTTCGTTTGCGGAGGTAAAAAGCCTGGCATTTGTGTTGCGCGATAGTTTGCTTCGGGTGTATGCCGCTCAGCTTTCTCAGGAAAATAAGGGAGAAAAGATGCAGATGCTATACGATTATTTAACGGGCAATGAATTCCGGCAGCAGATGGAGGCCATTGTGGAAGGTTTCAGTTCTATGAGAAATGCCATTACGAAGGAACGCATACAAATGGAAAAAATATGGAAAGAACGCGAAAAGCAACTGGATAAGGTTTTGCTCAATGCCACACATTTTTACGGCTCTGTTAAAGGTATTGCCGGTAGTGCGGTGGCCGATATTAAATTACTGGATGGAGGAGATGAATTAATTAGCTGATGTGACGGTTAGCTAATTTGATAATGGAACATCCCGCAGTTGCGGAATGAAGATTTGATAATGTGCTGATTAGCTAATGGGTAAATACAGAAGGAAAACACCTGATGCCCTCGAAGGAAGAGTATAGATAGTTGATGTGGGTTGATTTGTCCCATAAGAGCGGGATAAAGATTAAAGAACACTTAATACCGTTTGCATTAATATAATGGTCCAATTCCGTTTCACTACATTGCACCATAACATTAATAGCAACGGCATTTACCACTGAAAATATTTTATTTGGATTGGATCAAATAAAATATAACATTGGTATAACTGATTGTCAATACCCGGGCTTTGGGAAATCCGCTTGCCGGCTTGGAGGTCGGGAAAATTAATAATTTTGTGCAGTGCAAATAAAACGACTATACCTGATAATAGGCTTCCTACTGATGGGCGGCCTGATGACTGCCCAAAACCAGTTTACTATTAGCGGCACCGTAAGCGATTCAGCCAATGGTGAATCGGCCATAGGTGCCTTGGTATTTATAAAAGGTACCAATAAAGGCATAAGCACTAATGTATACGGATTTTACTCCCTTACTCTCGAAAAAGGCACGTATGAAATTACCTGCACCTTTATTGGTTATGCCAGTAAAACCATAAAAATTCAATTAGACAAAAACACGGATCTTAATTTTAAGTTAAAGCCCGAAAGCAATGTGTTGGCAGAGGTAGTGATTACATCCGATAAAGACATTGAAAAGGAGCAAATCAAAAGCACCCAAATGAGTGCTATTAATATTCCTATTGAGCAGATAAAAAATATTCCTACCATTGGTGGTGAAACCGATATTATAAAAGTAATGCAATTGATGCCCGGCGTGAAACGGGGCGATGAAGGACAGAATACCATGCTGGTGCGGGGTGGGAATGGGGATGATAATCTTATTTTATTGGACGAAGCAACGGTATATAATGTATCGCATTTATTTGGTTTTTTTTCTGTGTTCAATAATGATGCACTAAAGGATGTAACACTTTATAAGGGTGGTTTTCCCGCTCAGTACGGAGGCCGGCTCTCGTCGGTAATGGACATACGTATGAAAGACGGGGATATGCAGAAATTTCATGGTGACGGGGGTATTGGCCTTTTATCATCGCACCTTACGCTGCAAGGTCCTATTATTAAAGATAAAATGTCTTTTCTTATTTCCGGTCGGCGTTCTTATATTGATAAAGTAATGAAAGCTATATACCATAGCAATGTTTTGCCCTACTATTTTTATGATGCAAACTTTAAGCTTAATTATTTACTTAGTGATAAGGATCGCCTTTACTTGAGCGCATATTACGGTGATGATGTTTTGAGCACTTCAACATCCGGTGAAAGCAGTTTTTTTAAAGGCGGGTTTCAACTGGGAAATTTCACTTCCACTGCCCGTTGGAATCATGTTTATAATTCCAAACTATTCTCTAACGTATCTGTAATACATACCCGTTTTCGCTACGATGTGGAAGCCGCTGTTCCGGGAAACTCTTTTCTGGCGAAATCACGTATTTCGGATATAGGCGCTAAAGCCGATTACAATTATTATTACAATACAGAGAATAGCATCAAATACGGAGCTTTCGTTATCAACCACACTTTTCGCCCCAATGTGGTAAACACTGCCGGAGTTATATCGGATGTAGTGCGTTCGAGAGAAGGAAAGAAAATAGATACCCAGGAATTTGGTGTGTATGCTTGTAATGACTGGCAGGCAGACTCGTCCATAAGAATAAGTTACGGCTTACGAAACTCTTATCTGGCCACACCTGGTAAACTTTATGCCGGCCTTGAACCCCGTTTCTCTGCCACCTGGGCTTTCCGCGAAAATCAGTCGTTAAAAATCGGATATGCCCGAATGAAACAGTATTTGCACCTGGTATCCAGTTCGGCGGTTTCATTGCCTACCGACCTTTGGTATCCGGCTACCAAGCGGGTTAAACCACTCAATTCTGACCAGATAGCCACATCTTACAACATTAACCTGCCTAAAATGAAATCCATGCTGTCGGTAGAGGGTTATTATAAGTGGATGCGGAACATGATTGACTATAGGGAAGGAGCCGTTTTACTGCTGAACGATAACTATGAAGACGAATTAGTGACCGGTAAAGGATGGGCTTATGGTGTGGAGACTTTTTTATCAAAAACCAAAGGTAGACTTACCGGTTGGATTGGCTATACTATTTCCTGGTCGAAACGCAATTTCAAAGATCTCAATCACGGCAAAACCTATTATGCTAAATTTGACAGAAGACATGACTTTTCTATTGTGGCTTCTTACGAATTTACCAAACGATTTTGTGTTTCAGCCGTATGGGTATATGCTACGGGGCAGCGTTTTACTCCCATTACCGGAAATTACATTGTGCCCAATTCTTCCACCACTGGCATAAGTACTTTACCTATTTATGCAGATAAGAACAGCTACGAGATGCCACCCGCACACCGACTCGATATCAGTTTTATTTTTAAAACAAAACCCCGACGCCGGGTTTTAAAATACACAGGTGAATGGCATTTTGGTTTTTACAATTTTTATAACAGGGCACAGCCCCAACGCATAGAAATTGTTAGTGCAGCAAATGGCGGATATAAATACCAGGCGGTTGGCATTTTTGGTACCATACCCTTTTTCGCATACAATTTTAAATTTTAGTTTTAAAACAACCATGTCTGCGTATTATTCCATACATACACAAAAGAACAACAAATTCACATGAAAGTATTTATAAAAACAATCCCCCTGTGGGCATTGGTAACTTTTTTTGCCTGTCGGCCAAAGCCTATAGATATAGAGGTGAATCAGGCATCGGTAAAACTGGTAGTATCCTCGCGTATTATTCCTAACAGTATTATGGTGATTGCGCTTACCCGAAGTTTCAGTGCTTTGGAGCACAAGGGGCAAGCCGATAGTATATCAGCAGGCTTTTTGGATTCTGTTCTGGTTTCCAATGCTATTGTAACGGTAAGCTATATGGGCAAAACGGATACACTATATATGATCAGGCCTGGTATATATGGGAGCATTAATACCCTGCAATATAATTATGGCTCCTATAGCCTTCATGTAAAAGATATATATACCGGACTGGAAGCCACAGCCACTACCACATTGCTTCCCCTCGTTCCGTTCGATACGGTGCGGCCTTATCTGGTTAAAAACCCCGGCGATACAACTGCGTATTTGCATTATGAACTTACGGATGATCCGGCAATAGAAAATTATTATGTGGTGAATTATGTAAAAAAACTCAACAGTAGCAATAGTAATCCGCTCGACATCGGACAGATTTTCAGCAATGGAAACAATGCTTTTCAAACCTATTTCGATTTGTTAAACGACGATTCTTTTAGTAATGGAAAATACAGTTTGGATAAAAAACTGGAAGGTGTAAATTCACGCGATTCAATAGCTGTAAGCGTATCTAACATCAGCAGAGGGTATTATGAGTTTTTAAGTGCATATAAACGTTCAGGTTCGCTTATTAATCAACTAACCGGCGAACCCATTAATTATCCGAGTAATGTTGAAAACGGGTATGGGTTTTTTAATGCTCATTATCCAAGTATTAAGGTTTTCGACATGAAACAGTACTGATCCTGTTTTGTGTTGTCGCTTCCATATCCATATTGACAGAGCTATTTTCCGTTTCTGCAGGCACAAAGAGGAAGATCAACGCACTACAAAATCCCCGATCCGTTATAAAAAAAGGAGCTCCGTGGAGAGCCCCTTCTTAAGCGAACATGGTTTTTTAGTTTTTTGAAAAGTCTGGTTTTCGTTTTTGTAAAAATGCAGATACGCCTTCCCGGAAATCACCGGTACCGAAGAG
>JACCDG010099724.1_pt1 | contig 24326 bp, 26 predicted proteins | sample 7442471 | NCBI WGS metagenome assembly JACCDG01 (sample SAMN15323444, study PRJNA562643) | freshwater metagenome | isolation source: river surface water | place: USA:Blue River Watershed | collected 2017-08-17 | reverse complement strand
TTATGCCTCGCAATGCATTTGGATTATAACCACTGCTATGCGGACTTGCTGTAAATGTGTAGTTGTTGTAGACTGGCGGTTGCCACTCTTTAAACACCATAGCACCTATGACACCAGTGTTGCTTACATTGCCGCCAATTTTTGCCACATAACTTTTGTCACTACGGCTGAAATAGAATTCAGCAGCAGTTTGGTTATCTAGCTTCCACCCAGGTATGTCAAGTGTGCTATTGCCATTTACAACATAGCCTTCGCTGAGATGTCCGGCAGGTTGCCCTTTAAGTACATCTAAGCCGTCTACACTGAAGATTGCCAATACTCTGTTAGGACTTCGATTGGTAAAGCGGATAGTATAGTTACTACCCTCTCTACCTTCGATCCATACTTGACCTTGATGATAGTATTCATCAGCAGGCCTACGTCCTAGTGGGCAGATCTCCAGCTGATATTGTGCGCTGGGATCATACATTTTACTTTACCTTTGCACGTTCTTCGTCTGTGAAACTAGCACTGGCATAGACAGCCTGTGTATCCATACCGGCCATTTTAGCACTGCGCATACGAACAGTGGTATCACTTAGCACGCTCATAGTCTGTGCCATGTTTGCAGTGCTGTAGTTAACACTGTTAGACACGTTCATACCAAATGTTGCACCTACGCTAAATGCGTCGATGTTTGCACCTAGGAATACAAAACTCCAATCTGCCTTTTCAGCAGCAGCAACCATAGCTTTGATTTGATCATTGTTATACTTGCGGCTAGAGTTTTCTTCACCGTCTGTCATAATCAATACGATTACACCAGGGCGATCTTTCTTCTTGTTTTTCTCAAGTGTGGCATTTACCTGTTCGATTGTGTAACCAATACAGTCAAGTAGGTTAGTACCACCGTTAGGTGTGTAGTTGGTCTTGTCTAATGCAGGTACTTCTGCAAGTGGACGATCAGCAAATACAGTTTTGATATTAGGTGCATCGAACTTGTTTAGTGTAAGAACAGCATCGCCTGCATCTTTTGCAGCACGTTGGCCGTTAACAAATTCGTTAAATCCACTGATAGTTTGATCCCAGCAGCTATTCATACTGCCGCTTTCATCTAGTACAACTGCGATAAGGTTACCGTTTGTACCTGCTTTTTTAAATTTGTATTTGGGAGTTGTTGTTGCAACTGTGGTTGTTACAGTTGTTTGAACCTGACCTAGGCCAGGAAATGGGTTTGGTAGATTAGCCATAGTTTTCTCCTTTAGGGTCTTAACTGCCTAGAATCACCTCTAGGTCTTTACTGCCCTGTTACTGCACCCTGTGTGCATTAAAACTATTTATAATGTCAAACTCTGTATAAATCAAATTATTTGGAACGGTTTAAAATATGTTGTGTGCTTCTACGTATTGTGGTTAATTCCAGCCATGTAACACCTAGTTCACTTAATTGCCATGCCAGTGCATCTGTTAAATGATATGATTCATTTTTAAAAAACTCTAGTAACATGCGAATTAGCTGAGTTTTATACGGCTCTAATTCTTTAGCATGGTTGCCACTGTAACCGATGTCTAAAAGTTCTAATAGTGTAGCTCTAACTGCACTCATATTATTGTCATTAAGACATTGCAACAGCCATTTGAACTGATATTTTGGATCTCTTTCTAATGGAATTGTATATGTCATTGTGTATCCTTTAACCATTGAGTTAATTGAATTACATTAGATGGTACTGTGTTTCTAGCTATATCTAAGAAACGTTTTCTATTGTTAACCAATCGATCCCAATAGGTCTGTCTAAACAATTCAATATTTTTGATGTTACATAGTTTTTCTAGTTGATCACATACTAGTTTGATTCTAGTTAACGGATTTGGTTCTTTATCATAAGAGTGGTCTATGATATCATCAAATAAATCAAAACCGAAATTTCTTAATTTTTCAACAGTATAAGGCACGCTTACCATTAATGGGAATTGACATAATGCAAAAGCTTTTCCGGTTTTTTCTGTTATAAAAGGCATAGTCCATAATATGGGACCTTCTAATTCCGGATCCTGACTGGTTTCGCATATTATATTAATTGCAGCATTGGTAATTCTAATATCATTTACTTGATGTTGTTTGGTTGAACTGTCTGGTACAGTACCATCTAACATAATAGGAAATTTTGATTTAAAAGCATCATCTACATACTGACTATTTTTATAGTCATATTCCCATTGGCCGCAGCCGCAACTGATGTTACCGAATTTATCCAAATTTCTTTTTAAAATTTCATTTGCCATCATAACTCTTAACGGCCTTGGATTTTTTGCTAACAATATAAAATGTGTATCTGTTTGTTGTGAATTGTTTGCAATGTAATGACTTGAACCAATGGTAATGCCGTTGTTTGTATTAATGGATTTAACTGGTATATCAGGGGCGTCGTCTATAGTTGCCCAAAATAATATATCTTCGTTTTTTACATCTATTGTATTAAGAGTGTCGCACAAGGGTTTCAAATGATTATAGTAATCAGGTGCTTCCATGCAGTTATCTAATATTATAGAAATTCGATCATTTATATGAGAATCTCTACAATTATTAAATTCTGTCCAAGGGAATGCACCCGGTATTTCTCTTCCGTGTCTATGACGCCAGTCCCATATAAAAAAGTGTCTATTTTTTAAAAGATTATGATCTACACATGGAAATAACAAGTATAACCATTTATGTTCGTCGACTTCTTTTCCTGAACAGGTTATGTGTTTACTTACATCATATTGCACAGGCATATCAGGTACAGTAGGTACACCAAATGCATGAGATAGAGGTCGTTTACCAGATAAAATATCTATACAGATATTGTCGTCTAACTGTTCAAGTTTTGAATTAGATGGTACAATAAGATTAGTAGCCGACAGTGATACACTTAGCACAATACCATTGTCATTAACAATTGCCCAGCCCATATTAATACTCAACTGTTGGAAATAATACAGTAGTTATAAATTCGTCGGCTAGTTCTTCACCTAGTAGATTTTTTATAGCTTTGACTGTGTGTTCGTTCTTACGCTGCTGTAAACAATAATGGTCTTGTGCAGATATAATATCATTGTTATCACTGCTTAACTTACCGAGATTTTCAATATACTCTGCTAAAACACGTTTAGCATCTTCAGCTATTGCGTGTAATTCATCGCCAGTTGGTCTACATGCTATCCAATGTTCGCCAAAAATATCACCCCATTCTGGACGCTGCCTTGGGCGTTCAATTGGCAACGTAGTAAATGGTGCGCTTGGTAAAACTGTAGGACTAAGATCCCAAAACAACCCTGTTACTTTGGTTTCGCCTGCAATGACATCAAATCCAAATATTGGACTAGGATCAGTTACATGTGGAAAAACGCAACAATGCACTACCATGAATCGATCCTGATTGAATATTTCTACATGACCCATACGAAAATTTGGGCTAGTCCATCTGTGATTTTCCCAACCGTAATCTTTGGTATAAACAGGGGTGCTGCCTGGTTGTGCAGAAATTATATTGCAAAACTCTCTTGCAACATTATCCAAATAATCTATGTATGTCATCGTAGATTTTCATAGTCCATTCAAATGCGGCATTGGCTTCGCTGTGGTTTATATCTGTAATATTACCACGCACATAAGCAATACAATCTTTGAGATTTTCAAACTTTAAATGTGCATGCGGACCTGGCAAAGATTTTCCTATCATTTGTCCGCCATACATATTTCCTAAATAATGAACGTAGATGTGTGCCCAACGATCTTTCATTGATAACGCACTGAGATAGTTAACATAATTTTTAACTTCTGGCGCAATTTCTGTATGTTTAACATCAAATTGATTTATGTCTTGAAGTATCAGGCTAGTACGCAACACTTCTATTTTTTGAATTGTATCTGTGCGTTCTAATTCTGCATATACTTCTAGCATGTTTTTAAGAAATGCAGCATACAATTGTTTGCTCATACCACCAGTTATCATTAACTGACTCAATGCTGTTTGTTCGGCACGAGTGTGGCTATCGCGAACGGCTTCACGTAATTCCATAGTTTATCCTCGAGAAAGTTTAAGGTTTAAGCCTTCTAATATTCTCAGTAGTGTACGGAATCTTTCGCGTTCTTGCACTTTATATTTTTCTGGTAGACTTTCCCAGGGTTGTAGCATTGGGTGTTTTCGGTTTCGTGCATCTAGTCTATGACCGAAATTCCAACCTTCATTGATCTTGTCTTGTTGCCAACGGTTATGATACGTTTTAGCTGCTAGCTCTACAATGCTATCTGTGACACGATGCTGCACTGTTTCTGTTTTATGGTCTATGCTGTCTCGCTGACTCCAGTTGATTACAAAATCATCTTTGGGATATACATATGCCCAGGCTTTAGCAATTGTATCTGCTTCGCTTTCTTCTAGATCTCTAGTTAAAGGTATAACATAGTGGTATCCGCTTCGGCCTTTAACACAGTAGAATTTAACGCTGAGTAATTCTCTACCTTGTAGAATGTCGATTTCACTCATAACACCATTGGGGCCCGCTGCCTCAACAGTTTTGGCCCACAAGGCAGAAACACCTTTAGGTAATGGTTCCGGAGTTTTAAGTTCTATATGATGTTGTGATCTGTGTTGCATGAAATATTTATCAATGCAACATTACCATTCCCAGATCCATTGATAACCGCGATGTATTTGACGCTTACCTACCATGTTCATCCACTGTGCAACGTAAGTGCCTTTACCAACGTGTTGACCATTGTCCATTACAAGATTGTCGTCTACTGCTACTAATGTACCGGGTGCTAGCACACCTTTAACAGCTAACAGTTCGTAAATATGATGTTGTGCGCTGGGATGCCAGTTGTTTAAATCTAAATCAAAACTATCTAAGTATAGCACATCAATTTTTCTGCCAAGCTTGTCGAAGTTTACTTCTGCTTGCTGTAACCAACGTACACTGTCGCTACAGAATATTTGATGTCTTGGACCGGTTAAAGTTTTTGCAAACCTACAAGCATCTGGATTTATATCAACACTGAATAGTGTACCGTCGTGCATTTCGGCCATTTTATTAAAGACCTGTGTGCTTTGACCATCACCGAACCAATTGTCTGGTTGTCTGGTACATCCAGTTTCTACAATCAACGGCATTTGACTATTCTTAACTTTTTCGTACAGTATTTCAAAACCGCTACGCCTTTTGTCTAAACGGGCGAACATATCGTCTAATGTCATGTGATTACTCCTAGATAAAACAATATTACCGCAGATAGATCAAAACGCAATTAAATACTGTATGGAAGATAATGTTATTATAGAAGAGTCAACTGTTGCAGTTGATAATGAAAATATAGAACAGCAAAAAGAACAGCAAAATATTTTATTGCTGTTGCTAGATGTAATAGAGTGAGTAAATTATGGGTCTCAAAGTAGCAGGTGTTATAGGCGTAGTACTGTTAGTAGTAAGCGGTTTGTTTTATTGGTACTATGACCATAGTCAAAAAACAATCAGACAGCTAGAAGCCAACAGTGCAAAACTAGAATTGTCTATAAAAGAACAAAAAGACACAATCAATGTTTTACAGCAACATGCAATGGATCAAGCACAGCAGGTTGTAGAATTGCAAACTAACCTCAATGCAGCAAACGAATATAGGTCAACCCTGGAAAAATTGTTAAGAGAACACGATCTCACTGCACTTGCTAGATCTAAACCTGGGTTGATTGAAAACCGTATGAATGCTGCTACTGCAAAACTCTGGGATGACTTAGAGGCTCTCACTGGTGGTGCATCTAACACAACATCACCTACAGAAAATAAATCAACCTTTAAAAGTTTGGATGAAGTAAATGCGCAACCTTTACAGTGATATGTTTCCTCTCTATGCAGTATTAGTTACATTTATGTTAGCTAGTTGTGCAAGTACAACACCTATTCAAGTAGATACTAAACCAGTTCAATTAACTGTGATACAACCTCCGCCTCCGACACCGTTGACACTAAGTGATGTAAAGGTATCAGTATTAACTGCTGAAAATATAGATGAATTTATTACTGCTGCAAAAAAAGAACAGGGTACAGATAACCCTGTATTTGTAGTAGTAAGTGTACAAGGCTATGAAAATCTCAGTCTTAACATTGCAGAATTGAAACGTTATATAATACAACAACAAGAAATTATTGCGTATTATCGCAAAGCAACTACAACAAGTAACTAAGAATAAATATCATACATTTTAAATGTGTGATATTATGACTCAAACATCAGATTCTGATACCGATGATGATACTAACTTTTATCAAGGATCTGAACAACCAGATACTGAATCGCCTACAACAGAAGAAACTGCAACTCCTACGCAGATACGATCTGTAACATCTAGTAATTTAGATTCTATACCAAACACTAGTAAAAGTATAGTTACTAGAAAAATGGCACTGGAAGAAGCTAAGTTCAGACTAGAAGAATCTAGAGCAAATCATGACATGTTTATGGAATTGCGTAGAGAAGATTTTCGCGAACGTCAAATCCTAATAGAACAAGAACTCAACAACAACAAATCATCTGAACATTGGATGAAAGCCTATTGGCGTCCTGCAATGGGTTGGCTGTACATGGTAATATGTGCATTTGATTTTATAATAGGGCCAGTGCTGTCTTTAACTATGCCAGCTGTCCTTGCTGCTATAGGAGTAACATCGGTTACATACACACCGTGGGAAAGTCTTACATTAAGTAATGGTGGACTTATACACCTTGCGTTTGGTGCAATACTAGGTGTTGCTGCATGGACAAGAGGTCAGGAAAAGATAAACAAGTAACCTAGGCTTTAGTGAATACTTTTATGTTGTACATTGATTCAAATGCTGCCGCGTCAGCTTCGTCATTAACCATTGGTTGTCCTTTGATGTTAAGACTAGTGTTAACAAGCATAGGACAACCAGTTTCATTATACCAACGTTTTAGCAATTGATATAGACCGACATGTTGTTTCACATTTACAGTTTGTACTCTGCTTGTGCCATCTACATGCACTATACCTGGAAAACGTTCTGGCAATTTACACTTAAGAGTGTACTGCATGTAACTAAGATTTTGTTTGTTTGTTTCAAAAAACTGATCAACAAATTCTTCTAATATGACCGGTGCAAATGGTCTAAATTCTTCGCGCTTTTTAACTATATTAAGACGATCCTGTATATCGGGTATTCTAGGATCCGCAAGTAAACTTCTATTACCTAATGCACGCGGCCCATATTCTGCACGCCCGTTTGCTACACCGGCAATACCTGTTTTGTGCAGTTGATGTATTAATGCACCAACGGGGTATAGTCCCTGTATACTATGTCCGAGATATGGTCCCTTCCATTCTACGTGTCGATTTAAATGTGCCAATGCCGCTCCAAGACTGTTTCCTGCATCGCCTGGATTTGGCATTATCCAAATCTTGTTCCAAATTTGTTGTTGTGCAATTGCTGCATTTGTTACGCAATTTAATGCACAGCCGCCACTTAGTACAAGATTTTCACTTGTTGTAGTGGTTTTTAACCATTTGCTAATCTCTAGCATAATATCTGTAAAAACTTCCTGTGCCGCAGCCGCAAGGTTTTCTATGTCTGTTATTTCGCTGTGCCAGTCTGCTATACCTCTATGCATATTGACTCTGCAACGATAAAACGGCCATTCTGGTAACACTTCTATTAATTCTTCTAGAATCAAATGTTTGTATTTCCATGCATACCCGCATGCAGATAGGCCCATCATGATATACTCTTCTTCGTTGGGTTTGAACCCACAACGCTGTGTCATTGCAGTGTAAAACAATCCTATACTGTTTGGATATCTGGCACTGGCAATCTTTTTAAGTTTATTTCCATTACCATGCCAAGCTGTAGTTGTATCCCATTCTCCTATTGCGTCAATGACTAGAATTGCAGCAGATTCAAAACCACTTGTGTAATAACCACCTGCTGCATGACTATGATGATGTGACACACTATAAAACGGAATATCGTCTAGATTAAATGACCTTAACATATTGTTAATACTTGGTGCAAATGCATCTGACCATTGCCCAGCCCACAACTCTCTAGTGCGTTTTAAAAAAGGTTTTTCATGCCATACTATTACATCAGGGTTGGCACCGTTGCTGATTGATAATGCGTCATTTATCAAGTCTTGGTTTAGTGTATCGTCGTTTTTAATTTTGCTATAGCGTTCACTATGTCCTGCCCAGGTAATGTTGCCGTTTTTAATCACACTTAAAGACGCATCATGTCCGCCTGCAGAAATTCCCCAAACATTGATATTTTGCATGTAGTACATCTCCGGTTACACTAGCTATATATTACGATAGCTGCGGTGATTATGACAATTTATATTCTTTATCATAATATTAGAAATGCAAAGATACCACAGTGGAATTATATACCAGACGCCGAATCAATACCACACTGGAAAGGCAATATAGATCAGTTTGATTTCACATTAGTTGAATCTATGCCTAATACAGATGTTGTCTATGCACGACTTGAAGATGTACCAATAGGCAGTAAATGGATATATGCGATCAATAATCTCTATAGCAACAGTGTTTACGAACAACACGGTTTAGATGTATTTGATCATTTTCTTTCTATACCAAGACTTATGAATGATCTGCTTGCAGGTAACGGCAGAATACTGTTTGATGACAGAAGAGAAGGCTATCTATATGACAACTATGTAGACGGACAGATTAGTCAATTTTTTACCAGTAAGCAAATACCATTAGACAGAGTTATATTTGCCACAGGCACAGCAAATGCCGATAGTATTTTTGATTCTAGAAAATACAAAATGCAGTCATTGTACATTAGACAGTTTGAAATAGAAGCCAGTAGATTGTTGAAAAATTCTACGTATTTGCCAGACAGATTACCTATTAAAAGATTTTTATGTTTCAATAGACGATATGCTTACAGACTACATCGTCTGCAATTTTTATCGTTAATATATCAAAACAATCTATTACAGTTTTTTTATTACAGCATGTTAGACGGGGTTGACAACATAAGTGTTATAGATGCAGCAAAATCTTTAATTGGTTTAGAACCTGATCATTTCAAAACATATGATACTATGTTAAAACTCAACGATAAAATGCCAATGCTGTTGGACACAGATGACCTACATACCAATCTAGCAACAACACATCATACATCTGATGTAGAATCTTATTATAATAAAACTGCAATTAGTATAGTTGTAGAAACACTGTTTTATGAAAGCGAAATATTTTTCAGCGAAAAACTATGGCATCCTATACGTATGTCGCAGCCTTTCATTTTAATAGGAGGTGCTGGTTCTCTAAAACATTTACACAATTTAGGCTATAAAACTTTTAGTCAATGGTGGGACGAAAGCTATGACACTATAATAGATCCACATCAGAGAATGGAAGCAGTTGTTGCAGTTATCAAACAGATTTCAAAATGGTCTGAGTTTCAGTTATCGGTGTTTATGGCAGAATCAGCAGATGTCTGTAGTCATAATTTAAATCATTTGCATAATATGGAACACACTGTAAGTTACAACTGTCAGTTAGAACGATTATTTGACAACTGAATAAGATCCTGTGTTAACAATTTGAAATGCACAGTGTCTGCTGGAATACTCAATCTAGTATAGGTCAAATCGGACCATTGAAATTTACAAGTTTTAGCAATGAATTCATCAGACAGTTTGCAATCTGCAATATGTAAAAAATTAGTATTACTTGGTATAACAGCAAAATTATGTAATTTGCATAACGACACAATTTTGTTTCTATGCTCAACAACTGTATCTATGTAAGTTTGAAATCTGTCTTTAAATTTCAACAGTGTTTCTAGCCATACTATACTGAATGCCGTAATATCATTCATACTTTTTATTTGATTCAACAACACAGTGTTTTGTTCAGATGCAACGGTATAACCTATTCTAACACCTGCACTGCCAAATGCTTTGCTTGTAGTTCTTGTGATAACGACATTGGACTCAGTTTTAGCAACAGATTCAAAACTGATTGCATTGCTAAATTCAATATACGCTTCATCTATTACTAGTAGTGCACCGACTAATTTGCATTTTTTAACTAAATCGCGTAGGAATTCTTCGTCTACTATTCCGCCTACAGGACTAGCTGGATTGCTTAACACTACAATACTTGTTGTATCATCAATAGCCGAATATACAGCGTCGTATGGGAATTGTTCAGATCTGTATGCTTGAGGATTATATGACAAACCAAACATGTCGGCATAGACCCTATACATCGGAAATGATGGCTCGGTCGTGACTACAGTCGTACCGGGTTGTGAAAACACATGAAATATATTACGTAATGCTCTATCACTGCCATCAGTTATTGTTAAATTTTTGCTGTTGTGGTTGGTAAACAATGACAGTAATTCTAATGCACGATCATTGTTTGGATAATATCTAACCGACGTGTCGGCTAATCTGTTAATGAAATAATTCCAAATTTCAGGATCTATTTGCAAATCTCGTTCACTTGCGTGTAACCTGATTTTATCTACAGGACTGTATGTACTGTTTACTCGCGTAATGTTTTCAACGTACTTGTTTATTTTAGGCACGATTAACACCAAGTGTAGTTAATATAGGTACTAGTTCTTTATAGCTGCAATTTTTGCAATGTGACGTGGGTGTGTTGTTACTACAGCCGTTTGCAACTGCGCGGTACTGATTTGACGCATGTATGTTTTCAATTGAGTCCTTAAAGATGTTGCCGAAACTGCGAGCAGATGTGTTCATACAACATGCTAATACACGACCTTCTACTGTTGTATACAAACCGTTTTTAACCCAGAAGCAATCGCTATAATCCCAATTGCTTTTACCTTGTATATTATCTTTCCAGTGCGATTTAAGATATTCGATTTGACGATTGGAATATCCAGAAGGCAACGTGCCGTCTTCGCTCCAATTTTGTGCTATATTCAATCTCAATTCACTTAGATTGTACGGCAATACGATTTCATTGTAGACCTTTTCTATATCATCAACATTATCTGGATTTACTACATAGTTACAGACAATTTTGCAACGGTGTCTATCAACAGTTTTTAATTCCTCTAGAAATTTTAAAAGTTTTGCCCAAGTACTAGGTCTACGGTCTCGTTCGTAGTTTTCTTTATAGCCATCTATACTCAAATACAATAAGTCTATATTTTTTAAACTGCGCTCGAACCATGTTGCAGTAGTTAATGTATATTGACAATTTGTAGCACTGATTAAGAATGCATTTGGAAAAACCTGTTTAAATTTATCGCATATTACATCAAACTGTGGGTGAAGAAACGGTTCGCCCATTCCCATCAACTTTGCAGTGTTAATCGGATGATGTGCAATCTTGTTCAACAGTTGTTCAAACTTGTCTACAGACATGTGCTGCAATGGTCCGATTACTTCATCGCGGTTACAGAAACTGCACTGTAAATTACAGTGATTGGTAGTTTCTATATATGCGTATTCTATCATAACAGACTTTTCCAAAAATCATCATTGTCTCGTGGCGCATTGATAGCAGACGCACTAGGCCACGGATTTGTTACATTGATATCATTTATCAACAATCTTGGCGCATGAGGTAAATCATACAACACACGAATATTTTTAAATCCTGCATCAGCTAGAGCAGTTTCAGTTATTTGTTTAAATGCAGATGGTCTACTAGTAGTGAATATAATTGTCGCGCCGTTTTTTTGCTTTTCTAAAAGGAATTTAGTTGCAGTTGGGTTTAATACTGGTTTGTTTGCATAGTTGTTACTGAAGTACTGAGATTGATTTTTAAACACAACACCGTCTAAGTCTGTAAAAATTGTAGAACTTTTTTTTGATAGATTTATAAAGTCATCATAGGTTCCGCAGTCTATATAATCAGATACTTCTATAGTTTTAAAGTTTGCATCGTTATTGCACAGATCATGCTTTATAATGTGACTGATATAGATTTCTTGTTTTGTAGTCTTAGCTATAGTCTCAAAATTTTTACAGTATCTGTTACTGCTGGTAAAGCCATATGCGCCGGTGCATATGTAATTGCTAATCACAGATTTCTCAACTATGTTTTTTAAAATTGTACCTTCATTGACAGCAAAACTTTTTGCTGCAACGTTTGTTAACAATGGGTAATTCTGTAGATTAATTGTGGTTACAAAATCTGCGTTATCTACTATCTCATAGTTAAAAAAACCATCGCAATCGTGACTGATAAATGCAGTGTCCGGTAAATCTTTAATAGCCCTGTAAACAGTGTCTGCAGGACCTTGTGCAAACTCATCTAACACAACAATGGATACGTTATTGTCATATGCATTTTTTATTGCAATGTCGGCATCATATAGTCTGCAATGTTCTTTTACCACTACAAATGTCAATGGATATTTTCCGTAATATGGATCAGCTGCATGCATAAACATAGGTCGACCATCTGGCATAGTTAACAGATATTTTGGCCTGTTTGTCGGGTAACGTGTACTTTTACCGCCGCATGGTATAATAACTCTCATTTAGCCTCGACAAACATATTGTTTATATACCTTGTTTCAAAATGGTTGTTTTTACAGTACGGCAACACTCTTGATACCATCAGTCTATATATATTGTCATTGAATATGTTTGGATGTCTTGATGTTACTATATTGTAAATTGACCGGCAATAGTGATCCCATAGTTTACGGTCTGTTTCATATCTCACAAACCAAAGACCTTTTAAATCTTGCTGCAATTTATTAAGTTCGAAATGCACACTGTCAAATACTGTAACAGACGCATCTATCATATAGATAGATTTGTTGTAATATATTAAATTGTCAAATGTAAGGTCGCCGTGTACAACTGATTTCGGAAATACAGTTGATGTAATGTCGAAACACGACTTTGGTACATACAGTGATAGTTGTTCAATTTTTGAGATTATCTCAGATGAATAATCGTAATTACACAGTGTTCTTGAATTACAAAAATCTATGTATTGACAAATGAAATCCGATATATGCAGTACTGCACTGTTGCCAAATGTATACAGATATTCTTTAATAGAAATTCCGGGTATATATTCCATGAATATATGATGCTTGCCTATATCAAAAATATTCGGAGTTTTAAATGGCAAAGAGTTTTGTATATCAATGATGCCGTCTGTGCTTTTTATATTAGTTTTGAACACACCTATTGTGCCATCTTTATTTGCCAAATATGTAGACGCACCACTTCGTCCATTGAAAAACTGTTTTATTATCTGCATTTTGATATTTATGGATTAAATGCATATAAAATAAGAAGTTTATAACTTACCTTGCTTGTATTTTTCGTACCAAACAAGATAGTTTTTATCATATGTTGTGATAGAATATTTGTACAACTCGCGCATATCATCTACATTGCCGGACTCGAATACTAACTTATCTCGTATTAAAATAGAATCCATTTCTCTAGATTGATTTTCAAAAAATCTAACATCGATAAAGTTTGCTGCACTATTGTATTCACCAATTTTTCGCCACATCTCATGAAATATAGCAGGTGAATCTCTGTTTATGTGATAGTGATAAAACAAAAAACTGTCTTTTGTTATTAAATTAAGAAGGTTCTGATAAAGATTATAACAGTATTTTTTTATGTATGTTGGATTTGATATAAAATACAAATCACCTAAATGTGTATGACCTGTTTGTACGTCAACACTGCTTGACGAAGGGAAAATACCATACGATTCTTTTGCATTTAGTAATCTTCTGTAGAGTATGTCATCTGCTGTCTCGGTAGTTGAACTGTTCAATAAAAGTAATGTATCTGTTCTAGAAATAAAAACTACATCGTATTCATCTATATTATCTATTAATTCAACACCTAATTGTGTTGATATGTATTGCCCCATAAAATAACTATCTGCGGTTATGCCGCTTAGAATATGCAACGGAACAAACAATTTATAGTGTGGATTATTTTCGTAAAAATCTGAAACACATTTGTCAAAATCAACAATATATTCATCAAAATTGTCAATTTTATATTTTTTAGGAGAATATGATGTGATAATTCTGTCAGATAATGACTCTGATTTGTCGTCCCAAAAATGGCAAAAATAATCAACTTGTGCATTATATTTGTTTTTAAACGACTCGGAGAATACCTTCTGGTTATTCCATGTTGCACCCTCTTCTAAAAATCTAGGCATTCCTTTGAGAATTACTGCTATTCGTAAATTCATTGCAACCTCACTGTACGTTGTTTGCTAATTTATATAGCGGAGTAAGATTACCTAAATATACGCGATCTGTTTTTAAAATTGGATCTCTTAATACTTCTAAAAATTCATTAAATTGATTATGAGTTTGCCTCCATATTGTTTTTTGTTCAAACTCGTCTTTATTCCAAGTACCCCAATCTGCAATCATGCTAAAATATATACTAGCATAGTTGTCGCTAATACGGTTAATTAATTTAACAAACTCTGGCATTTCTTTAAAATTAGCAGATTGAACAACAAAATCAAAATCTAATTTAATGTTCTTATAGACTTTGCTTTGCTGGTTTAAAAAGATCACGTTGGAAATTAATTGATTCCAGTCGCCGCCTATTCTAGTAATATTTTCGTATGTTGATTTTGTACCAGCATCAAAACTTATGCGTATATTTCCTAGATTTTTGTGTATTTTGCTAATACTATTCCACATTTTTTCAGTAAACATTACGCCGTTTGTTAATAGTTTGACTTTTAGATTAGGTAATATGCTGCCATCTATATTTTGCAACATAGTTCTATATATTTTACTTGCAAATGGATCTCCACTACCAGTTACTATTATTTCTAACGGTCGTGTACTAGGGTTAGATAAAAATATGTCAACTATCTTTTGGTTTACTATCAATCTACGTTGGTATTCTTCGCTATCCTCTGGGTACATTATTTTATTAACACGACAGCTTGGGCACTTTAAGTTACAGCTTTCGTCTTCACTGAAATTTATAACGGTTGGTAAAGAGGCTTCTAACCGTTTTGCTTTTATGTCATCGCGTGTTAAATCGTCTATTTGTTTATTTTGATCTATCGACGATAGATCAGGCAATGCATTACTTGCAATTACCGGACACAAAACTGCATCGCAATACTTCCAATCTCCTGTATAAACCTGATTCCTTAATAGTTTTGCCTTTTCGCCGTTCCATATTTCAGTTTCGAAATCTTCAGTTAAAATGTTACCAATTCTATATGGCAACCATGATGGGCAGCATAACCAGCAGCTACCGTCGTGTGTTATTTCTATGAAATTAAAAAGCTTAGGACAGTATTTGTTCACTAAATTTGCATTTGCTACTACTGCACCTGCTGTGTCTCTTTTCCAAACTCTACCAAAAGTTTGATCGTCTGTACTTTTATTTGAAAACGGTCTTACTGTCATTTTTTTAAAATAATGTTGTTGTTTGTAGTCAGTGCATCAACAAACAAGTGTCCAACGTCGTCAAAGTTTTCATAATTAGCAGTACCTATACTTAAAACATTACCCCAAACTGGTACATTTTCTCTATTGCATTGTTCTATAAATTTTGTATTTGGATTAAGGTTTACAGGTGTACTATAAAAATCAATGTAATTAGTAATACGATCATAATTACTGATTTCTGGATGTGTTACATGTCTGCTGATATTCCATTTTTCATATTGAGGTCTACCTATATCCATAAATGGAACTACAACTGAATCATATCCAAATACAGTATCAGACGGTTTAACACGATAGTCGCCATAGACAAAATTTACTCTTGATAATGATATATTATGAATTGCAAGCTGTCTATAAATGAACTCTAACTCATGAACCATATTGTTAATACGGTCAGTGCTGGTATTGATTTTTTTTAACTCATTGTTTAGCAAATAATAAATTTTATTTGTTTCTGAATTATACACATCTACAATGTGTTTCTCTAATGCTTCTTTGCTAAATGCTGCCCATTGCTCATGTGTTAACTCTAAAAATCTAGTAGTTGGCTTATTCTCTATATGATATATAAATCTATTATCTATTTGATTTTTGACTATTAAATTGTTAATTTCAATTTCGTTGTCATTAATTGATATTATCATTTTACGTCGTTGTCATTTGTGAACACTTTAAAACTTGTTGTCGCAACAAATTCCCAAGTCTCGTCAGATGTAGTATAATGAAGTTGTCTATTTGGAAATATATTATTATACACAGATGGTATTATGTTAGTAATTATTTGTTTTAGTTCATTTGCACGATTTAAATTTTTGCAGTACACAGCTTCTTTTTCACCGAACCATACAGGAAATAGTAAACCTTTCCTTACCATATCTACACCAATAATAATACGTTCCATACCACAGTTTGCTCGATGATCGTCTATAAAAAACAATGCATTGTCACTTAGTATGTTGATGAAGTATTCCATTATGTCCCAACGAATTGGACAATCTAATCGCAGTGCATCGAACTGTAAATTTGTGTTTGACTGTAATATATCTGATAGAACATTTGTTTCTTTAACACTGTTTACATCACAGTTTAACAACATCGTTTTTAAGCCAGGAGCAGTTTTTTCTACAAATTGATAAAAATCATCTTCGTCTTTTGGCCAATAATATTGGGCATCTTGAAAATTATTTTTTATCCAACTAAAATCTTCAAACAATATCCATTGACAATTGTTGATACCGCCGATGGTGTACATAGTTTTAGGCCATCCGCCGCTACCTGCACCTAATTCTATTATAGCTCTAGGCTTTATCGACTGTAACAATAAACTTGATACAATGATATCAGATGTTTCGGACATAACTTGCATCTGTTCTCGAATTGCATTCATGGTATAATAATCATGTAAGTGCATGTTATAGTCCTTTAAACATATAAATTAGCAGTATAGTTTTTAGTTTTCTTTGCACACATTTTTGAACAGCACAACAATCTACCATCTTCGTGTGTACGAGACCATGTTTCTTCTATTTTTTCAAAAAACTCACTATTAACAATGTCTTTTAAAGATCTATTTTTAGCATTAATTTGTGTCTTGTCTATATTGTTTTCTAACCACGTTTGATATTGTAATGCATCTGCTGTACCGTTATGCAATTGACTTTCGACACCTAAGAAACAGCACGGGTGTACATTTCCATTGCTATCTACATAGATTTCTTTATTATTGGCTGTCATACAGTTTATGCCGGTATCATCTAAATACAAAAACTTAGCAAGTTCTTTTTTTAGATATTCTGTAGTATGCGGTAATAGGTCTTCAGTTGACTGTTTAAATTTATCAAGCGGCATATCATAGCGCATACGACTAGTATCCGGTACTGTACTATGTGCTTTGTTTTGCAGTGCAGGATCACTTGCCTGATTAATAAAATATGCAAACTTACCATTTTCGTCTATAACACGCATAGTGCTATATGATTCATGAAAAAATTCAAATCCGAACGGTCGTTTAATTTTAAAGTCTTTAAAGCCCATGGTTTCTGAAATGCGCTTTGCATCTTCCATTTGATGCTCGTTATGTGCAAATACTAAAAATTCCCATATAGCAACACCACCGGCATCGATAAAACTCTGTGCATTCTCTACTACTCTATCCCACACTACATTGCGACGATATATATGATTTGTGTCAGACAACCCGTCTATGCTAAAGACCACATGTATATTCGAGTTGGACTTTGCTAATTGTTCCCACCAAGATGTGTTTCTAATACCACCGTTGGTATGTATTTTAGTAACTATAGATGGGTTAAATGTACGTATGTAATTTAAAATATCCGGTAAATCTTTACAGTATATTGGATCGCCATAATTACCGCACATCAAAAAAAACTTGATCTGCTGCAACACTTCTGCAGAAAATATTGTCTTAAAGTCGTCTAACGACATTGTTTTTGGTGTAAGCCACGGTATGGTATAACCACCGTCTACATTGCGCGGACAGCTAGGACATGCTGCATTACATGCACTGCTTAGTTCTACATGTATTCTTTCTAATTGATCAAACTTTATCATTCGGTTAAATCTGGGTTAGAGTTATAAAAATGTTCTAGCATTTTGTTTAGTGGGAACGAATTTGAATATGAAATGTTTCTACGTTCGTCCATGAGCCGCCACCAACCTATAAATTGTGTGTTTATTTTTTTTGTACCAGCCCTTGCATGTAGGTTATCTATGTGCTCATTGAAATTAGCAATAATTGAATCTAATTTAGATTTAGAAACTGTATGACCCGGTGTGTTTAAAACTTGGTCAGCATGTTTTAAAAACGCATTCTTTATTTCATTATGATCAACAAATTCTTTTTGCATGTACGCTATATCGGTAAATCCGCCTTGCACAACATTAAGTGTTAAATTCCAATGTGTACCATAATCATTATAACCCATTGTATCAAAAACCCAATCTAAAAATTCGTCGAAGAATGGGTAATTAAAAAAGTTAAAAGTGTTCGTAAAATAGATTCTATCTACTTTGTTTTTTATAGATTTAACATTTTGATCAAATTGTTCCCAATTAAGATGGTACCTACTTTTTTCAGCACGCTCTTTAACGTCTTCGATACTGACAGCAATACTCCATTCCAGTATATCTTTTGTATTCTCAACTGTTTTTAAAAATCTTTCCATTAATACAGGTTTTACCATAAGATTAGTTGTTATCATTACCAACGGTTTAACACTAAAATTGGTGCAATGTTTTGCAATGTATTCTAAAATATCGTAAGTGTCAGTTATTAACAACGGCTCGCCTCCTAATATATTAAAGGCGATTAGTCTATCTTTTGGAAGTTGAGTTAGATAAATTGCAAGTTGTTCTAATACTTTTGTTTTCCATAATTGATCTAATTCAGAATGATCAGCGGCGTTGTTTAATTCTTTTGCCCAGGTTGTACTACTCCACGGACCGCAGTATATGCAGGCAAGATTACAACTTCTACCTATATCAAATTCAAAATATTCTGCAAAGTTTTTGTCTAATAACGCTGTGCCTCGTGAATTAATAAATTCGTCAGACCAAGAGTTCCAAACATGTCTAATACTATGTTCGTCGTTGTCTTTACAATAAGCACAACTGTTCGGCAGATTGTTATGCAGTATCATACTACGTTTATCATCGACAGTTCTTTGATTATTTTCAAATATATTAGGACCTAAGAGGTCAATACTGTCTATGTCTAATATATTATCAAACTGTTTACAACAATGTTTGATTGATTTTTTAGCAAAATTGATATTTGTATCAGTCCATAATTTGCTGCAAACGTTGCGCTTAATTCTCATTTTATCTTACACATAACCTTTAAATTCTGGTATTATATCTAATATATTATTACCACGGTATTTGTCTTTAGCGTTTGTAGATGCTACAAATACTTCCCACCAATACGATTCTGTAACGGGCTCATTTAGTAATTTTTCAAAATATGAAACATCGACATGATCTAATGAATAAAAATCTGTATGCCAATTATTTTTTAAATATGTCAACAGTTTTTCTTTTACTGCATCGGGCATGCAATTTATTTTATATTCGTTGTCATTAACTAAGTTTAGATACACATCAATTTTATTATCCGAATAAAATTCCAAACTGTTTACTATATCAAATACACTATAATTACTAACAGTATAAGATATGCCAATCCAATCAACAATTCCACGATCTTTATATTCTCGAGCTTTTAATAGATTTTCTTCAAACGTGCTCCATTTTCCCGGGAATCTATTATATTCAAATGTATCTTTTATACCGTCTGCACTAAACAATATAGTAACATGTTTAAATTTAGAAAAATACTCCGTAAACCACATATCGTTAAATGCGCTACCGTTTGTTGCATAATTTAATGATATATTTGAGCTTCGACCAGTTTTCACTAAAAATTCTATCAATTCCCATTGTTTTTTAATAAGCCATGGCTCACCTCCATAGATATCTAAAAACATAAGATCGTTAGTAGATTCGTATATTTCATCCCATCGGTGTTTTAACTTGTACCAGTTAAATTTTTCTTGATCGTAATTTTTAAGTTTGTCGGGTTCGATTATAGCCGATTCGGCCGCGTACATGCTACTTGCAAGCGGATTACATATTACACATTTTTGATTACACAGATTGCTGAGTTTAATATCCATATTTTTTATATTAAACTCATCAACACTTTTAGCTGTTTCGCCTATACTTTTATTTTTACGCTGCCTTAGACTTTTTACTCCGACACTTTCATTAAAGTAACAATTGCTGCATTCTTTAACATACTCACCGTTTAACATTTTTTGTTTTATTAATCTAAGTTCGTTTGATTGCATGTAATCGGTTAACGAATGTGTGGATATATTATATGGTGTATTATTTTCAGCATCTACAATTTCAGACCCTACAAATTCACAGCAGGGCCTGAGGTTACCATCTGTGTTTATTTCTACACCACTCCACGGCATCGTGCAAAACGAATCCATTACTGTGCCTTTCTGCGTTTATGTTCTTCTAACATGTTATACACAAGAGGTATTTTTTTACGCCAATTTAAATTTCCGGTAATATCAAACATATCAAGCTGCTGTTCTAATTTGTTCATATACTTGTCAATCTCCTCTTCTGAGTAATCATTGACTTTTAACCTATCAATCAGTTCATATATTTTATCAGTTTGGTCAGATACATTTCGATTGTTTAGCCATTCTATGTGGTCTTGATAAATTTTTATTAGTTTTTCTTTATACCATATAGGTAGAACATATATGTTCATTTCCATTGGTATCATTACATAATTCAATGTAAACATCATATTTTCATACCAGCCGTTCTCAATAGCAAACTTTTCAAACTCGTGAAAGTCTTCTATATTCAGTACACCTATTGTAGGAGACGGTGCTATACGAACGTGTGGTGCTTCGCGCTTAATTGAATTAAAGTTTTCTACAATTTCAGACCATTTTGAGTTAGTCCTGATATACTCAACAGTATCTGACATACCGTCAATACTAGCACCGATATTGACATTTTTAAAATGTTTCCATACATCAATAAAATACCTACCTTTGTATTTTAAAGTTGTTAGATTTGAATTATACTTGATACTTAAATCGGTATTGCCAATTTCAATAAGTTTATCAAGTATCATCAAATGTTCTGGATATAATGTAGGTTCGCCACCTGCAAAATATATTTCTGTTATGTTACCTAGTAACGGCTCAATTTTATCGTAGCAATCAACATGGATAAATTTCTCTTTTGCTGTGTGCCAGCCTTTTAGTTCTGCAATTTTGTTACTTTCTTCATACCAACTGCTGCTTAATCCGTGTCCACACATACGACATTTTAAATTACAGATATTACCAAATCGAATGTCTAAATATTGCACAGTTGGATCTGATATCTCGCCAGTGTCAGTAGTTGTTTCTATAGATTTTATTGTAGCATCATTTACAAATGTGGTATTAAACCAATTACGCATGCTCGGACCGTTGTTACGTTCTCTATCATAACATCTTGTACAGCCAGCTTCCATGTTGTCAGTGAATGCAAAGGTTTTACGTAGTTCTTTAAACCCGTTTGAATTTAACAGATTATGTACTGTATCGTAGTCATTGATATTTGCAAATCTATTTGGGTTATCATAATGCACACTGTAATCCCATATGCAACATGGCTGAGTAATACCATCTGGTAATACATGAAGGTGAATCCACGGTGCTGCACAAAAATTAGGTTTTTTAATGTATTCGTCGTACTTGCTCATGTTGTAGCCATTGTGTTAATCATTAATTAGTTTTTTGTTACGAGCATCATCGAAAACTTCTTGTCTTATGTCTTCGCCCCATTCGGTTGCATCGGCTTGAATTATATCTTTTACTAGATTTATGTTGGTGTTGTTTTTTCTAGTATCAAACCATTCTATCAAGTCTGGCCAGTCTTTAAACGATTCTTTGATATTTTTATTTCTGCGTTTATCGTACTGAGTGTAAAAATTATAAAAGTCGTTTTGCCTAGTGTCTAAATCACTCAGTGATTTAACACTATGACCGCTTTCTATATGTTCTATATATTGAATGGTACGTTCAACACTGTCAATTTCATGATTCATTAATTTTGATTTAAATTTATCTAACCATTTTTTGTAGTGTGCAGCACGTTCTTCACGAATATGTTTAGGCAGGGTTGTAATACTTTGAAAGCTTGGGAACCGTAATATATTTAAACTGGTGGTAATTTCTATTTTGTTCGGATTATGATTTTCTCTCAAATCAATGACGTATTCTAAAAATTTGTCTAAGCTAATAAGGCAAAGTGCATTAATTGTACACATCACATGTATGTAAACAATGTTTGATTCTGAAACTAACCTATTCAAATTATCACGCCACTCGTTCCATATCAGTCCGTCTCGTATATATTCGGCATGCGATAGCATAGATTCGTTACTGGTATAAATGTCTAATTTACCAGTAGTATTGCTAAGTTTTATAAGACGATCTAATGCAGCTTTTTTAACACCGAGGTTTGTGTTAACACCTAGTCGTACCTTACAAGTCGGATTGTTTTCGTACCATTCTACTAATTTCCAAAAGTCGTTACTAACGGTTGCTTCGCCACCTGTTACACGTAACTGGCTAAGAGTGTTTTGTAAATCAGAGTTCCACCATTTCCAAAAAGCTTCTATAAATGGATTGTTTTCATTTTTTGGGCCGTATGGACTGGCCCATTTACCGTTAGTACTAAATGCAGCCCAGCCGTCACTACAGAGATTTTCGTATGCACCGTTTTTATTAACGTCATGTGCCCAAGTGGTGCTAAATCCTGCGTTACAATAGCTACATGCAAAATTGCAATTATTATCAAATGCAATTTCAAGCGTTTTTAAATTGAAATTCTGACGCCAATCAGAATCAAACGCAGCTTGCAAATCAGCTTCGCTATACAACTCGCTTTTATAAAATCTGTCGCTTATTAACGTGTTGTCTAAGTTTTCTATTTTCCAACAGTACTCGCACTCTCTAGTTTGAATACCTTCTTGCATTTGTTTTCTTACTAGTTTTTTATATGTAGTGTTATGCAGTGCGCTAGGATCTCGCTTAACTTCTTCTGGATCGATTTTATGTGCAGGCGGATGGTGGCAACTAGTAGTTGCACCATTACCTAACCAGATCGTTGCATTATACCATTTAGCGCCACAAAAGCTCTTACTTTTGGCGTTTAGTACTCTATCTCTCCATTGAATAGGCGTTTCTTTATTCTGCATTTTCATAATACACTTCGTTACAACGTTTGCACTCTTCGTAGAATTCTGACATTTCTGGAAATGTTTTTAAGAAATCGGTTCCGCGACGTTTATCTAATTCATTGATAAACTCGTAAAACTCTGCTCTGTTCCTTATTATGTCTACGCCAGAATCTCGTTCTGGTTTATTTTTTTCGTTGTAATATATTCTGTGCATTACAATACGTTTCATTTTTTCTATTTCGTACGGTTCAAATCCGCCGGGGTATGTCCACGATTCATTTTTGGTCCTTGCAGCCATAAACTCCATGCACTTAAACAAATAGTCTTCTAATAGCTGATGAGTGCAGAAGTGTATGTCCAACATAGTAGGGTGTCTTAGGTACGGTATATCTATACCAACTGTTACACTGTGACTGGGATTTAAGACTTTTTTATCTGCGTAGTTTTTAACTGGTGCAATGTTAAACCCTGTTCGTTCTTCCAGGGTTGCTGCAAATGTACAAGGACTGTGTTCCAGTTTTAACTTGTAAATCCAATCTAATACCTTATCAAAACTTGTAATACTGAACATATTGAATGTTGCCATTACTACAACTCTAACATTGTTCATAGCTGCTAGAAATTCAACACGTTTTTTGAACAAGTTGAAATTTAAACCTGTTCTAGCATATTCTGCACGTTCTCCCCATCCCTCAACGCTGGTATATACTGTGAATTTTTTTACTAGTTTGTTGTCGGCGATGATTTTTAATTTTTCGATAAACGGTTTCCATAATTTTTCTGGAACACTTAAATTACTGTTTACACTGAATTCCATGTCTCGGTTTGGATTGTCGATTATCCAATCCATACTTCTGATAGTTTCTTTACTCATCAATGGCTCGCCGCCAGTGATACGGTAATGTTTTAGGTGCTTGCTAGCTTCCGGGAACCATTTCCAGAACGCATCCACATAGGGATTGAATTCTCTATTTTTATAATTCAATGTGTCCAAGTCTTGAAAACCTTGTACCCATTTTTCGTCAATGGTCCCTTCTAATACTTTTAATGGCCCATG
>JACCDG010405015.1_pt1 | contig 24329 bp, 22 predicted proteins | sample 7442471 | NCBI WGS metagenome assembly JACCDG01 (sample SAMN15323444, study PRJNA562643) | freshwater metagenome | isolation source: river surface water | place: USA:Blue River Watershed | collected 2017-08-17 | reverse complement strand
CATATGGCATCATGGTCTGACAAAGCTCTTCACGATATCATTTCAGTTGTAACTTAGATGACTCTTCATCGAATGGCCCTGGGCTTATTGGCCCTAAAAATATAACCTATTGATTTAGTAAAACACAATTTTTTTTCTCTGCTATACTCATAACTACAATGCATTTAAAGAGGTAGCATTATGCATATCAAAAACTTATCTACTGGTCTTTTAACTTGTAGCTTATTAATTCTGTTGACAAGCTGCACAGGTAATCCTTATCGGGATAATCAAATCATGGGTACCGCAGGCGGCGCTGCTGTGGGCGGGCTAGTTGGGCATGCTATAACCGGCGATTCTACGGGCGCTATTGTTGGCGGTGCGATAGGTGCTGGGGTTGGATCAGCTGCAACTTCAAGAAATCACTAAACTAGCATCTTGTCATCCAGAGCGTTAGCGAAGGATCTCTTTTTTTAAATATGAGATTCCTCGCAAAGCTCGGAATGACAAAATTCAAACTTGGAATGACAAAAATCACACAACAAATTCTAATTTATTTTCTCTGTGAAATAATAATTTCATCTCAAATTCTTTGGGATCTTTGATCGTTTTTACCGTGCTGCCTTTAGGGATGCAAAAAGCTAATAAACGCAACAGCCAAAAACGTAAAGACGCGCGCCGTAGCATAATCTGCCAATAATCCTCAATATCATTTATACTATGAACCAAATTGGTATAAAGATCGTAATTCTTATTAAGCTCTAATAAATAACTGTCAATAAGGCTATTGTATCTATCCATACAAACAACACCTTTCTTATTATAATCAAGTGTCCAATCATTCACTACAATAGCAAGATCATACAAATAATAGTCAGTGCACGCATAATAGAAATCAATGACTCCTGCCAATTTATTATGCATGAATATGGTGTTATCACAAAATAAATCCGCATGAATTGCACCAGTAATATTTTGAATATAATCTGCACTCTGTTCGATAATCAAATCATTGGTAATAATTAAATATTCTATTTCATCTTTTATTAATAAATAATGATCAGGCGATAACAAATTATCAATTTGTTTAAACACATTGATGCACCAAGTTAAGCCTGCGGGATTTTTGCGCGCCTGTTTAAATTGACGACTTGCAAGATGCATTTTAGCAACAGTTGTGGCAATTTCGTTACAATGCTCAACAGCTATATTTGCAGAATTAGAAATTATTGCATTACCCGTAACAAACGGTGTTAGCATAGCTATTTTGTCTAAAAACTGAACAATACTTGCACCATTACGATTTCTAAGCGGCGCTACTGCTTTAATCCCTAGATCAGATAAATACTGTGAGTAATTAACACAAAAATCTAATTCAGCTTTAGATAGATTCTGTTCGAGAATAGTGAGTATATAACTAGAAGTATTGTTATTGTTTTTTAAAACTACTTTATAATTGCTGTTAGTAGTCCCAGCTGCCACCGGAGTATATTCTATTAATTCGCCTAAATTATAATAAGCTAATAATGATTCGAGTTGATGCTTATTGATTAGAGTATAAACAGCCATAAAATTTTATATTAATAATAATAAATGTTATCCTTATCTTTAACATTATTTAGGCTCCAAGAAAAATAAACAATCTTTTAGTAATTATTTTTAATAATTTATGTCACAAACAACTCCTACCCTGTACCTGGTCGATGGCTCTTCTTATTTATATCGCGCCTATCATGCTTTGCCACCTCTGACTAATAGTCATGGTGAACCAACAGGTGCCGTATTTGGTGTCGCTAGTATGATCAGAAAATTACTTTTAGATAATAAGCCAGAGTATATAGCTGTCATTTTTGATGCCAAAGGTAAAAATTTTCGCCATGAATTATACGAAGAATATAAGTCTCACAGACCGCCGATGCCTGATGATCTACGTGTACAAATCGAACCACTGCATCGGTTAATTCAAGCGATGGGGATCCCGCTTATTAGTATTTCAGGGGTTGAAGCAGATGACGTGATAGCGACATTTGCTAAACAGGCAGAGCAACAAAACTGGCATACACATATCTCTACAATAGATAAAGACATGATGCAGTTAGTAAATTCACACATCAAAATTTACAATGACATGACTAAGACCATGTATGATGAGGCTGGCGTACTAAAAAAATTTGGTGTACCTAGCCATATGATAGTTGACTATTTAGCTTTAATTGGCGACAAAAGTGATAATGTCCCTGGAGTTCCAGGTGTTGGACCTAAAACAGCCATAAAATGGCTCAACGATTATGGCAGCTTGGAAAATATTATTGCTAATCGCTCTCAAATCAAAAATAAAGCCGGGATAAGCTTATGCAACAGCGTAGACTTTCTACCAATGTCCAAGCAATTAGTAACTTTAAAAACAGATGTAGCTTTAGAATATACTTTAAGTGATTTAAAAAAAAAGCCTACAGCACACCAACCCTTGATCACATTATTAGAAACTTTAGGGTTCAGATCTTGGTTGAATGATGAATTAAAAAACGGTCCAGCGCCCCAAGCGAATGGCCTATCAACAGCAAATGCTAAACATGCTGAACAAAACTGCAGTAGTCAAGATAAGACTGCAGATTATAATCTTATAGTAAACAATTCTGAACTAGACAATTTGCTTAATATTATCACAGAGTCTCAATACTTTTGTTTTGATGTAAAAACAAACAACTTGGGCGATCCGCATAATATAAATACGACCATCACAGGATTAGCAATCGAATCCAACAGTAAATCTTATTACATTCCTCTGGCACATAAAGATAATGAAACCAAAAATATAAGTTCTAATCAATTAGAACCAGATTATGTTCTATCTAAGTTTAAAGATTATTTTAATTCTGCCTATGTAACTAAGATTTCGCAAAACATTAAACATCAAAAAAATATTTTAGCAAGATACAATATTACGGTAGCAGAACCTTATCATGATGTTAGCCTTGAATCTTATGTTTATAATAGCACTGCTAATAAACATGATGTAGACACATTATTTTTTCGTATTTTTAATAATCTTAAAACTAGCTATGAAGATGTAGCAGGCAAAGGCGCAAAACAAATCAATTTTGATGAAGTTGATTTAAACGTGGCTGGCAAATACTCTTGTGAAGACATTGCTGCGCTACATCAAGTACATAATCATTTTCATAGCGCACTCAAGCAAGATCCAAAGCTATTAAAAGTCTACAATGACATAGAGATCCCTCTAGTTAATATATTATCAGAAATGGAGTGCGCAGGTGTTTTAATCGATGCTGAATTATTAACCGTACAAAGCAAAGAAATAGAAATAACTCTAGAACAATTATCAAATAATATCTTTAAAACTTCTGGCGAGGTGTTCAATATTGACTCCCCTAAACAACTACAAGAAGTTTTATATCAAAAACTAAATCTTCCTGTCTTTGAAAAAACACCGACCGGTCAACCGTCTACATCAGAATCAGTGTTACAAGATTTAGCTTTAGACTTCCCAATTGTAACTGATATCTTAAGATACCGTGGGCTAAGGAAATTAAAGTCAACTTATACCGATAGCTTGCCCTTACAAATCAATCCCTCGACAGGCCGGATCCACACTTGTTTCCAACAAGCTATCACAGCAACAGGTAGATTATCATCAACTAATCCAAATCTACAAAACATTCCCATTAAAACTAGTGAAGGACGTAGGATCCGTCAGGCGTTTATTGCCCCTAAAGATCATGTATTAATTTCTTGTGATTATTCACAAATTGAATTAAGAATCATGGCACACTTATCAAAAGATCAAAACTTATTAAATGCTTTTAATAAAGACCAAGATATCCATAATTTTACAGCAGCAGAAATTTTCAAAATTAATCCCAATGATGTAACCAACGAACATCGTAGATATGCCAAGGCTATTAACTTTGGCTTAATCTATGGTATGAGCGCGTTTGGACTAGCTAAACAATTAAGTATAGATAACACATCTGCACAACAATATATTGAGTTATATTTTACTAGATACCCAGGTGTCAAAAAATACATGGATGACACTAAACAGTTAGCAAAAAACCAAGGCTATGTAGAAACCCTATTTGGCCGAAGATTATATTTACCCGAGATAAATAGTAAAAATGTTATGCGCAGAAAAGCCATAGAACGAGTTGCTATCAACGCACCCATGCAAGGCACCGCTGCTGATATCATCAAACTAGCGATGATTAATGTCGACAAAGCCTTAACCCAACAAAAACTTCATAACCATGCTAAGTTAATCTTACAGGTACATGACGAATTAATTTTAGAAGTACACCAAGATTATATTGATCCCGCAAAAGCTCTAATGGTCGATGCTATGCAAAGTGCTGCAAAACTTGATGTTCCTCTGAAAGTCTCTAGTAATGTGGGTAAAAATTGGGATGAAGCGCATTAACAGTAATTAGCTATAAACTCGTCGCAGTTAACTAATATATTTATTTCCATTATAGCTTTCTTGCAACATTGCTAACTCACTTTTGAGAGAACGCTGGCAATCAATTAAGTCATTATGCCTTATAGATTAAGGAAAATTATACTACGATAATATGTATATATCTTACATTTATAGCCAAACCAAAAAGAGTTATCCGAATGAATAAAACTCATGCGCTTCACCTCCATTTATTACTGCTAGTCTTTATAACTACAACGTATAATACTTTTGCGAGCGAATTTTACAACAATTATTATCATTGCGATTACCATGATGAGTTGAAAATGGACAGAGTAATCACTAAAAGCGACGATAAAACACCTTTTACCTGTAATCAATTTTACTTTGCATGTCGAGAAGATTGTATAAGTGATACTTGCAATAGCAGCCGTCTTGATGGATCTGGATACCGTGTTGTAGAAATCAATTTTATTAACGGCAAAAGAGATTTTTTTGAAACTCTTAAAAATGGAACCGGGACTTTTACAGGCACAATAGATTTTAGATATTATGTGACTGACGACCCTAATAGCAAGCTCCCTAATGGTAAGCCTCGTTGTGAAAAAACTTATGGAGAGTGTAAGTTTGGGGACTCAAAATGGAGATACGATTACACAACTGCGTGCAAGAACATTTTTTACCCTAAACACTCTGCAGAAATCAAACGGACTTTTTTGCCAGAGCACAAAAAATTGTTTGTAAATAGATTTATGTGCTCTCAAAATAAAAAATTCAAACTCAAGTTACAGAGCGACGGGAATTTGTGTATATATTCTGCCTTAGAAAAGGATAAAGAGAACTTCATTTGGTGTTCTATGAAGACTTTTACTACAAATAGCAAAACTAATTTAGTCATGCAAGATGATGGAAATTTAGTGTTGTACAGACACAGAAATTCCGACCCAATGTGGTCAAGTCGCACTTCTAAAAGCATCTTAGAACAGGCTATGAGAGACTTTAACCGAGGTATGGAAACCAAGGGCCCAGAAGAACCAAACATTGCGTATGTATCAAATGAAGGTAGTTTGAGTATAGGCAAGAACATTGAGAGATACTCGTGGAGGGCTAACACTACAACCGTGAGACCTCAATACGAGTTCACCGATTGTCAATAAAAATACTTGATAAGATATTTGTTGCTCAACAAATATCTTATCAGTTTAACCATTGTAATAATTTCTGCTGTAGTTCTTCCACGCCTTGCTTACTGTCAGCCGAAAATAACTGCACAGTTACATTATTAGATAATTTTTTAGTCTCTTTGATAGCACCTAACAAAGTATTCTTCTGCTGACCATAGCGTAGCTTATCAGCTTTAGTCAGAATAATATGAGTATCTATGTTACAGGCTTCGGTCCAATGTAAAAACTCCCAGTCTGAATCTTGTAACGGGTGACGGCTGTCCATGACTAACACTAGGCCCTTTAAACTTTTTCGTTGTCTTAAGTATTGATCTAAAACCTGTGACCAATCTTTTTTAATTTCTTCAGGAACTTTTGCATAGCCGTAACCTGGTAGATCAATTAACCGACGATCATCAACATTCAGAGTAAATACATTTAATAATTGTGTACGCCCTGGAGTTTTACTTGTTCTAGCTAGTCGTTTCTGATTAGTAAGTGCATTAAGCGCACTTGATTTGCCAGCATTGGAACGCCCTATGAAAGCAACTTCGGCCCCGGTGTCTTTAGGCAGATGAATTAATTTAGCTGCGCTTAATAAAAACTTAGCTTGATTGAAATTTATTTCTGATATATTCATTTTCGTTTATAATATAATTTACAAAATATGGTGAGTTGTGTTATTTTTATAAGCTGTATTTTACACTATATTTACATATTAAGTGGTGATGTAACCATGGCAGTTAAGAATCGAAATTATAACACTATCCAACATATTTTTACAGTTATAGGTGTTTTATCCTGTACATTATTAAGTAACATAAGCCTAGCTGCAGGCAACATAGAGGCTGGCAAAGCTAAATCAACAACTTGTGCTACATGCCATGGACCTGATGGTAACAGCATTTTGCAAACATATCCAAAAATTGCTGGCCAACACGAAAACTATTTATTAAAAAGCCTTATCGCCTATCAAGCTCTGAGTACCCCTGAGAGCGAAAAAGCCACTAATAAATCTGCTACGGCAGGGATTATGAATGCCCAAGTAGCAAAATTAACGCAACAAGATTTAGAAGATTTAGCTGCATACTACAGCTCACAAAAACCAACTGTAGGCGAAAGTACTGCTCAAGGCTACGAGCTTGGCAGAAAGCTTTATTTGGGTGGCGATATCGAACGCGGAATTCCAGCTTGTGCAGCCTGCCATAGCCCTACTGGTAATGGTAATCTACAAGCCGTGTTCCCTAGATTATCTGGTCAACAGCCTGAATATATCAAAGCTCAACTTATGGCATTCAAAAATGACGAGCGACTAAATGATATGATGCAGGCTCTTGCCAAAAAGTTAGATGATAATGATATGGCCGCTGTTGCTAATTTTGCAACAGGCTTGCATAATTAAGTTTTATCATAACATTCATCAAATCCTAAAAATCCTAATGGATAAATCTCAATTTATTCATTAAGATATACTTACTATTAATTCATATTAGTAAGTGTTCACTATACAGATAGCGAGCAAAGGATCTTCCCCTTCAGGGGAAGTACCCGAGTGCAACGAGGGGGAAGGGGTTGGTTTGAGTTTTGCACAACCTTATTAAAATTAAGTCGTGCTATGTTTAGGCAACCCCATCCCCTTTTGCTACGCAAAAGGTACTTCCCCTGGAGGGGAAGATCACTCTGTTCACTATCTGTAAGCTGAACACTTACTCATATTAAATATATATAAATGATATTTATTAAAAAGGAGTGATGATGAATATGCATGCCAAATCTATACTTGTAGGTTTAAGTCTAGCAGCTATTACATTAACTAGTTACAATTTTTTTGCCGCAGGCTCTGATCCCAAACCAGCAGCAGGTAATCCTCCCACCTCTTTATCAACACCAAACACTTCTAATCCTGTAACTGGTACCAACCAAGCCTCGAGTGTTATTTTCAATCGCGATTATAAAGCTATACCCATTAGCGCAAAAAACGATGACAACATCGAAGAATTTTATCTGAAAACCAATTTATGTGAAGGCCCTACTGTAGTTGAATTCTTTAGCTATGGCTGCCCAGGATGCTATATGGCTGAGAAGAAATTCGAAGAATGGAAAAGCACTAAGTCTAAAGATATACAATTTAAACGCGTGCCAGTTATATTTCATTCTGGTTGGGATCTACTTGCTAAGATTTATTTTACTAATGAAGAACTTGGTATCACTGAAGATCTCCATAGCAAAGTGTTTGAATGGGTACAAACTCGTTCTAATCCTATGGTACCAGTTAGCGTAAACGAAGTTGAAACTTTTATCAAAGGTGAGCTTCGAGGAAATCCAGAACTTGCTAAAAAAGTTACGCTTGAAAACTATATGAATATTTTAAATTCATCTGCTTTGAATTTAAAAATGAACAGAAGTATGGAAATGTTTGCTAAGTATGGTTTAGAGTCTTCTCCTAGTGTTGTGATTAATAATCAATACGTAGTTACAATAAGCCAGGCTCAGACGCTAGATAACTTCATTGAGATTATAAAAGCATTAGCTAAGGGTAAGACTAGCTGTAAGAAAGTGGCTTAATCTCATTATGGGCGAACAGACGTTCGCCCTTTCATTTATAGATTTAAGATGCTTTATCTACTACATAAGCTAACGATAGCTTAGCAAAGTTCACCATTCCATCTACACTCACCGTATCCACAGAATCTTGATCAGAATGTAAATTAGGATTCAACTCACTGAAACTCGTGCTCAACACAGCTGCAGATACATAGCCACTTTTTGTCCAACTAGCATGATCACTACATGCATAACCGCATCTTGTAAAATTAACAGGAACTTTAACGTATTTAGTAGTTAACCCTGCTAAATAATCAGTAAAGTCTTTATTAACATAATCTCGCAAGAACCAGAACGTAGGATCATCTTTCTTGTCTTCTGGTCTATATCCAACTATATCCATATGGAATACCGAATCAACTTTAAACCCCTTAGCTTTTGCATCTTTAACTACAACTTTAGAGCCTACTAACCCCATTTCTTCTGCTGCATACCACATAAAGTATATTGGTCGATTAAATGTCTGTTTGGATTCTAAAAGCACGCGAGCTGCTTCTAATACAACCATGGAACCAGAAGCATTATCATCAGCACCAGGCATTCTGCCACCGCCTAATGTATCTAAATGTGCACTTAGTACTATTGCTTCACCAGGTAAATCTTTACCTAATACTGCTACAACTGATGGTTGTCTATACTGATTAGTTGCTACCAGCTCAACCGAAAATTGTTCTTCCGTAAGATTATTAGCCGCCCTTAAATCTTCCATCCAAGTTTTTAGTTTTTCTGCAGCTTCTACACCCGTCTGTGTGTTAGCGCCACGATTAAAAAGACCTGTGAATTCATCCAAGCTATTGGCAACTCTATCTTTTTGTATACTACTAAATAATTTTTCTATAAGTGCTACTTTTTCATCACCATCTTCTTGATCTAATAATGATGCTGGTTTAGTAAACTGTGATTCTGTTTCATCCGCCACAAAACTCTGCAAGAAGCCATCAAAATCAAGAGCTGAAGTGGATTGTTTTGAACGAGAGAACGCATTGGCATCTAAAAAGTCACTCAAGTCAGAGTTTACGTTTATAAATTTACCACAAACATTTTGTCTATCTTGCTTTAAGACGGCTAATTGATCCCACCAATAAGCTTGTTCAACCGAGAATAACACTAAATCTTTTTCTTTGTTGTAAGCAAGCTCTTCATGAGTAAAATTATTATTACTGATGAAACACTTTGGTGCTACCAAATATTCTTGCTGCACACCCTCATTAGCAACAGCCAGGGAGCTCATAACAAAAAGCGAAGAAAGAATAGCACGGTAGGTGAATTTTGAATTCATAAACACTCCTTATTTACGTTACAGATTACTGGCGCGCCCGAGAGGATTCGAACCTCTGGCCTTTGGTTTCGGAAACCAACACTCTATCCACCTGAGCTACGGGCGCAACCGAGCCTTTGATTATACTCTATAATATGTATTCTTTTCAAACTTCATTTTTTAGTTACAAGAATTTAAAATATAAGATATACTTTTCGACTATTACTAGTCTTATATATAGTTTTATATAGTTTTTATTATCCAAATATGATTACTTTGAATCAACTTGCCATGGGGCATGGCGCCCGCGTATTATTTACTGACGTTACTTTGAAACTCACCAAAGATACTCGTTATGCCCTAGTTGGTGCAAACGGTACGGGTAAATCAACCTTATTACAACTTATAGCCGGCACTGAATCCCCTAGCGACGGCACCATTGCAGTCCCTAAAGACTCAACCATAGGCTGGTTAAAGCAAGATCAATTTAAATACGAAGACGTGAATGTCATTGATGTTGTTATCCAGGGTAAACCTAAGTTATGGGAAGCTTTGTTAGAAAAAGAAGAGTTACTGACCTCGCCTGAATATAACGAAAAAATTGGCTATAGATTAGGTGAACTAGAAGAAACTATAGCGCACTATAACGGCTATAGTGCTGAACCTACGGCCATCAATTTACTTTTAGGTCTAGGTGTTGATGCTAAATACCATTATAAACCGCTTAAATTGCTTTCTGGCGGTTATAAACTGCGAGTTTTATTAGCACGAACTTTATTTTCTGATCCTGATATCTTATTACTCGACGAACCGACAAACCACTTGGATATCTTATCTATAGCATGGCTAGAAAAATATTTGCGCAATAATTTTAGTGGCTTATTATTATTTATTTCCCATGATTTTGAATTCATCAATAAACTTGCTGGCTGTATCTTAGATGTTGACTACGGTGAGATTCGCCCTTACAGCGGCAATTATAATAAATTCTTATCTGAAAAAGCAGAAATAGAACAGCAAAAACTACACGAGAAAAAACATATTGAAGATAAGATTGCGAGCATGCAGGCTTTTGTTGATAAATTTAAAGCCAAAGCCTCAAAAGCTCGCCAAGCGCAATCTAAAATGAAGCAAATCGAAAAGCTTGAATTGCCTGATATCAAACACTCTTCACGTATAGCACCAAAATTTACTTTCCCGGTAAACAGACCTTCTGGAAAAACTGTTTTAACAGTTAAAAACATTACCAAATCTTATGGCGAAAAAAGCATTTTCAATAAGGTCAGCTTTTCTATCCGACGAGGTGAAAAAATAGTCATCATTGGTGCCAACGGGATTGGTAAATCAACCCTTATTAAAACCTTATTAGGTATAACCAATCTAGATAGTGGTGAATACGAATGGGGCGCTGAAACACATATTAATTATTTATCGCAAGATCACCATGATTTATTAAAAGATCACCAAACATTAATGAACTGGCTCGCTGATCATGCGACCAAATCACCAACGCAAGAAGTAAGAAATATGCTAGGTCGTGTATTATTTTCTAAAGACGACCATGAAAAAGATATTTTAACTTTAAGCGGTGGTGAAGCAGCAAGATTATTAATCGCCCGAATTATGCTTAACCCTGGTAATGTGCTAGTTATGGACGAACCCACTAACCATATGGATCTTGAAAGCATTATTAATCTTGGCAATGCTCTAAAAGACTATAATGGCACACTATTGTTAGTAAGCCATAATCGAGATTTAATCAAACAAGTTGCAGATAGAATTATATTTATCAGCAAAGACGGGATGATTGATTTTAATGGCAGTTATGAAGAGTTCACTAAAAAGAACGAGCAGCTTGCGCTGTAAAAATATATATATTTATTCAAACTTGAAGCAAATCTTTCAACAAATGCGGATAATTGGTAATAATGCCATCTATATCCCAATCTATCAGTTGTGACATGGCTTGAGTATCATCCACGGTCCACGGAATGACTTTTATATTATAGCTATGAGCTTCTTTGATTAATTCTGCCGTCAGATCTTTATAATCTGGACACCAAATATTACCGCCAAGTGTAGCAATCAGGTGCGGTATAGAATTAGCCCCCTCTTCTAATTTGTAACCCGCCGTCCAACCCTCAGCAAAACTATCAAACCAAGCATTTTGTTGTGTGATGAACGACGTCTTTACATCAGGTAATATTTGTTTAGCATAGATCAAAGAACGCCAATCGAAACTTTGCAGTTCTGTGTATGTAACAAAATCTGTTGCAACTAATACTTTTGCTATAGCATCAACAAAATTTTTGACATACTCATGACTATCATTTGGCTCTGTTTTAATTTCTATCTGGATCTTGTGGTTTTTTTGTGTTTTGTTTTCATGCTCTTTGATAAGCTCAATAATTTTTTCTAAAGTCGGAATAATGACGTTATCGCTAGATTTCTGGTGTGGGAAACTTGAATAATAAGTGCTATTGGGATTTACAGAACCAACATCATACAATAGTAATTCATCATAATTTAATGTATCTATCATCAAATTATTATCTGTTAACCACTGCTTGTTTTTATCGCGAGTAAAATCTTTATTTAAAAAACGGTCATGACTGGCAACAATAATATTATCTTTAGTAATAGCAACATCGATATCCAAGCTATGCACACCTAGATTAATACTCTCCTGATAGCCTAATAATGTATTTTCCGGATAGCAACCAGCATAGCCGCGGTGTGAATAGATTTCTATTGAGTTGGGTGTAGCGTTAAGCGATGTCATTATCATGATGGTCCCTATAATTATAGATAATATTTTTTGCAAAGAATATTTATATATCATGTAACTACTTATAGTTTAAAAAAACTAAAACCAAGTTTACCACCAATTTCTATAAGCACTCAAATATAAACAAATAAATAACAATCTAGCAAGGCTCAGGTCGCAATTTACTAAGCTGTGTTTTTGGCCTTTGTGACACAGGCAAACATTCGTTCAATCTATCAATTTTTTCAGACTGCTTTGTAGCATATGAAAACAATAACGCTCTACAATGGTTTATTTTATCTTGTTCTGAAGCGTCAACTTTAGTATAGTTTTTAAAATAACTTTTTGTTTCTTCTGAGAGCGTTGTTTGCTCTAGTTCTATATCGGCTTTTTTAAGTTTTCTATTGTATTTTGAAATTTTTCTATTTATTTTCAACGTTACCCAATCGATCGCACCTTTCGCTTTACCCACTCTAAATGCATCTTTAACAGATTGTAATTCTGCGATTTCCGCTTTGTTCATTACAAACCCCCAAAATGGTTTTTTCTTTTTGGCTATATAATCTGCCAACACTTCCTGCATATTGGCTATATACGTCTTTGTTTCAGGAGGGCAACAAGGATCATTACCGTGATACCCCCCCGTATAAACATTACATAAACTATCCAAATATTCAGGATGTTCGCTTTCATCCAAAGGTTTTTCTGGAATAACTATTGCTGGTTTGAAACCAACCCATTTACGCACGCGTTCAAAAAATTTATTTGCAACTCCGACCACTAGGTCTCTTAATGGCTCAAATCCATTTATCACATAGGCTACAATATTAATTTTAAATAAAATAGCATCAAAAGGCAGAATTATTGTTATACTCGGTGTCAACATCACTATAGTGAATGCAAGCAGCGCTATGCCTGTGGCTATCACTAATAATTCTACTAATGTTCTTTTTTTAGTAAAACCATCATGTATATAACAATACAGATTGATTAGAGCTAAGACAATATTAGTAACGACTAATACAGTTGCTTTTGATAAAAGGCTAGTCACAACCAACACTGGAGCAACCAACAAAAACATCAATATATTACTTACATATTTTATAACTTCGGTATATTTTGAAAACGGCCCCCGAGCTGCAGTCTCTTGTGGCAAAGCCTTTCTTCTGAATTTAGAATGATCTAACTCAAGATCCCCTAAAGTAAGTGTTTTTTTACCAAGCCATTGACCGATCTTACCAAGCATATTAGGTGCTCAACTAATTAACATATAGAAACGATATATTATACCACGAATTCTAAAATTATTAAGTCACATTACATTTGCTTTATTATCTTATTGATTTTATTTAAGTTTTATTAAAAAATTCTAGTTGAACTTACGCCTTAATGGGCCTACAATCCGCAAAATATATCTGATATAATCTGAAATCATTTAAATATTGAGCGTGAGAGGCGGTTGTGAGTAAAAATTATAAACTAATTATTTCAGTATTATTGTTCGGGTTTTACAGTTTAAATTACTCAGCTTTGTCAAGAGAAGAGAAAATTCTAGAAAGAATTAAACCCCTTGGTACCGTCAATATGGCCGAAGGTGCTGCACTTGATTCAGATGTTAAACCTGTATTAGCTGCCGATGCTGGCATGAAAAGATACAAATCTACTTGTTATATTTGTCATGACACTGGTGCCTCTGGCGCACCTAAATTAGGTGACAAAGCTGCTTGGACTACTCGTCTTAAAGCTGGTAAAGATACTGTGCATAGTCACGCACTTAAGGGCTTTAACGCTATGCCTGCTAAAGGTGGTTGCTTGACGTGCTCTGATGAAGAGATTGTGAAAACTGTAGATTATATGCTTGAGAAGAGTCAGTAATTATTTCTTCCAACCTCTAATTGTATTACGGGCTGTAAGAACAGCCCGCACCCCATATCTCTCCCAAAATGAATTTAAATATTTTTCTAAACTAATTCTGGGATAAGGTCAGAGCAAGAGAAAACTACTCAACAGTCACCGACTTCGCTAAATTTCTTGGTTTATCAATATCCGTACCTCTCAAAACGGCAATATGATAAGACAATAATTGCATCGGGATAGTAAACAATAACGGCTTAAGTAACTCATGACTCGTTGGTATATAACAAACATGTTTACTTAGTTTTGAGAAGTCTGCTTTTGAACCCTGTTCTGCAAACACAAAAATGTCACCACTTCGGGATTTAACTTCTTGTAGATTGGATAACATTTTTTCTTGAAAATCATCATTAGTGACTAAAGCAATGACTGGCATTTTTTCATCGACTAAAGCCAATGGACCGTGTTTTAATTCGCCGGCAGGATAACTTTCAGCATGAATATAAGAGATTTCTTTTAGTTTTAACGCACCTTCCATAGCTATCGGGTAACTCGGGCCACGGCCTAAAAACAATGCGTGGTTTTTTTCAATAAAAAACCCAGCTAAGGTCTTAATCTCATCTTCTAATTTTAAACACTCTGTTATCAATCTTGGCAATGTTTGAATGGCATTATTAACTTCATGCTCATTATAACCATCAATGTTTTCCTTACGTTTCATTAAACAAACGGTTAACATCAATAAACCCAATAATTGTGTTAAAAACGCTTTGGTTGAAGCTACTCCTATCTCTGGGCCCGCACGAGTGTGCATGACTAAATCTGCTTCGCGTGTAAGGCTGCTATGCGGAACATTACAAATTGCTAACATAGCAAGATAGTTAAATTCTTTAGCTAGACGCACTGCAGCAAGCGTATCAGCTGTTTCACCTGACTGAGAAATAGTTACTAATAGAGTGTCTTGTAATACTACTGGTTGTTGCATCCTATATTCGCTAGCTATAGAAACCAAACAAGGAATCCTGACATATTTTTCAATCCAATATTTAGCAACCAGAGCTGCGTTATAACTAGAACCACAGGCCACAAACTGTAATGCTTTTACTTTATTGAAAATCTCTGTGCTTTTTAGACCAAAAGTAGAATCAAGAATAGCATTATCTAAAATATTACCCATTAAAGTGTCACCCAAAACAACTGGCTGTTCTAGGATCTCTTTATACATATAATGACGATGTATCCCTAAATCTATAGAAGTAATAGTCGCTGTACTTTGAGTAATTGACTTCTCAACAAGATTATCAGCAGCATCATAAATCTTAAACTGATCTGCCGTCAAAATAGCAATTTCAGCATCGTCTAAAAAAATAAAATTACTTGTGACTGGAAGTAACGCTAATTGATCTGAGGCAACAAAATTTTCTTCAATCCCAATTCCAATAACCAAAGGGCTGCCTTGTCTAACCGCATAAATTTTGTCAGGATGATGTTTGTCTAACACTGCGATAGCATAGCTACCTTTAAGTTGCTTGATAGTTTTCTGTAATGTTTTTAGCAAACAAGGTTCGTTTTTATATTGCTGAAAATTATCATAAAGCAGATGCGCAATAACTTCAGTATCGGTGTCAGAAGTAAATTCGTAATTTTTTTTAATTAATTCTGCTTTTAGTTCTGCATGGTTTTCAATAATACCATTGTGAACTACAGCAAACTCATTATGAGAAACAATGGGATGAGCATTGTGTTCACTCGGGGCACCATGCGTTGCCCATCTGGTATGCGCAATCCCTATATGACCACTACACGGCTCACTAGCTAATTTTTCTTCAAGCTTTTTTACTCGACCTTCCACTTTTCTAGTTTCAATAAAGTGTTCGTCATTATAGATACATATCCCGGCAGAATCATAGCCTCTATACTCCATTTGGTACAAACCACTAATAAGAATAGAGGTTACATTTCTTTTTGATACTGCTGCAATGATACCGCACATAATTATTCTTCGGAGTTATCTTTAATTCTTTGCCAATTTTCAATCGTTTTTTGCTGACCTCTTGCTAGGGTCAATTTGTTATCGGGTGCATCTTTACAAATCGTTGAACCGGCCCCTATAGTAGAATTTTCGCCTATGGTAACTGGCGCAACCAGTGAAGAGTTAGAACCAATAAACGCATTATCACCAATAATAGTCTGATGTTTCTTAAATCCATCATAATTACAAGTAATCGTACCAGCGCCAATATTAACGTTTTTACCAATCACAGCATCGCCGATATAACTTAAATGATTAACTTTACTACCTTCACCAATAGTCGACTTTTTAACCTCAACGAAGTTGCCTACATTAACATTGTTTTCTAATACAGTTTGAGGTCGAACACGCGCAAAAGGCCCAATGACACAGTTATCATTAATCACAGAATCTTCAATGATCGAGTTAGCTTTTATATGAACATTATTGCCGATAGTAACGTTTTTTAGTACGCAATTAGATTCAATTAAACAATGACTACCCAAGATGACTTGGTCTTTGAAAATACAATTGATATCGATACTAACATCATTTGCGCAGACCAAATTACCACGGATATCTATACGATTTGGGTCATTGATATTGACACCTTGCTCTAGAAGTCTTAACGCATATAGAAACTGATAATGTCTTTCAGCTTGTGATAGCTGGTACAAATTATTAATACCGCGATAACTATCTTGATCTGATACAGTAACTGAATTAATGACTGTACTAGTGCTTACAGCTTGCTTAACTATATCAGTTAAGTAATACTCATGTTGATTATTGTTAGTTTTTAAGTCTTTGAGCCACGGGATCACCATAGGATATGGTAATAAAAAGATGCCCGTATTAACTTCTGAAATCAATTTCTGATGACTGTCCGCGTCCTTTTCTTCAACGATGGCAACAATATTATCGTCATCTTTGTCTCTTATTATTCGGCCTAGGCCAAAAGGATTAGAAGAATTAAGTGTAAGCAAGCCTAGTTGATCACTATCAGTCGTTGTTAATAATCTACTCAAGTCATTAACATCTACTAAAGGTACATCCCCATATAATATTAATACTTGAGTAACTTTTGCAGCTTGTAATTTTTCACGAAGAGCAGTAATAGCAGTATTGACTGCATGCCCGGTACCTAATTGTTCAGATTGCAGAACCCAGTGTAAATTATCACCGGTCGTGGTTGATTTAATTAAATCACCGTTTTTACCGTGCACAACAGCACACAGAGAGTGCTCAAGTTTATTAGCGGTGTTTAATACATGATTTAATATAGGAACACCCGCAAGTTTGTGTAACACTTTAGGCTTCGAAGACTTCATCCTTGTGCCAAGACCAGCGGCTAAAATTATAACAGCTAACGTCATTCTTTATCCTATGATCAATTATGATCTTTTGTGTTCTGCGCGATTCTTAAAACGTTTTGCAGCACGTAATTGCGCTAAAGACTGTGCTAATTGTACCTGTAATTTTGCATAATCTAACTTGGCTGATTTATCAGCAAGTAATTTTTCAGCATCCTCTTTTGCTCTAAGCGCTTTAGATTCGTCTATATCTTTTGCGCGCTCTGCATTATCAGCTAAAATAGTTACTAAATAAGGCTGTACTTCAATAACACCACCGGAAACATAAAAACCTTCTTCATGCTCCCCTGTAATAATGGTTATCTGACCAGGCTTTAACATAGCTAAAAATGGTGCATGTTTTGGTTTAATCCCTACTTCTCCATTATAAGCAGAAGCAATAACCATATCAGCCTTATCCCAATATAACTCACCATCCGAGCCTACAACCCGAACAGCAATAGTATTTGCACTAACCTTATTATTCATTTATATATACCCAAGTTATATTTTTTTCGCTTTCTCTATAGCTTCTTCAATTGTTCCGACCATATAGAATGCCTGCTCAGGTAAATGATCAAGCTCTCCAGAGATAATCATGCTAAAACCTTTAATTGTATCTTTCAATGATACGAACTTACCCGGGGCACCAGAAAACACTTCAGCCACGAAGAATGGTTGCGACATGAAACGCTGAATTTTACGGGCACGAGTTACAGTCTTTTTGTCTTCTTCTGACAATTCATCCATACCTAAGATAGCAATAATATCTTTTAATTCATTATTTTTTTGTAATATAGCCTGAACTTGACGGGCAATATTATAATGCTCATGTCCAATTACAAGTGGATCTAGCTGTCTACTAGTAGAATCAAGTGGATCTACCGCAGGATAGATACCTAATTCTGCCACCTGGCGAGATAATACGACTGTAGCATCAAGATGGGTAAACGTAGTAGCAGGAGATGGATCGGTCAAATCGTCAGCTGGTACATAAATAGCTTGCACAGAAGTAATTGAACCAGTTTTTGTTGAAGTAATACGTTCCTGTAGAACCCCCATTTCTTCTGCTAATGTTGGCTGATAACCTACCGCAGATGGCATACGACCCAGTAAAGCTGATACCTCGACCCCGGCTAAAGTATAACGATAAATATTATCAATAAATAATAATACATCTCGCCCTTCATCACGGAACTTTTCTGCCATAGTCAAACCAGTTAAAGCTACACGTAATCTGTTTCCTGGTGGCTCGTTCATCTGACCATACACTAAAGAAATCTTGTCTAATACTCCCGACTCTTTCATTTCATGATAAAAGTCGTTACCTTCACGAGTACGTTCGCCCACACCGGCAAACACTGATGAACCACTATGCTCTACAGCAATATTACGGATAAGTTCCATCATCGTTACTGTTTTACCGACGCCTGCACCACCGAATAGTCCTACTTTACCGCCTTTTACGAAAGGACAAATAAGATCGACTACTTTAATCCCTGTTTCTAATAATTCAACACCTGATGATAATTCATCGTAAGCAGGCGGCGCATTATGAATTGATCTGCGTTCTTTTTCACCAATCGGGCCCTGATCATCAATAGGATTACCTAAAACATCCATGATACGACCTAAAGTTTCTGAACCAACTGGTACTTGAATCGGTCTACCTGTATTAGCTACTGATAAATTTCTTTTTAAGCCATCAGAGACACCCATTGCAATACAACGAACAACACCATCACCAAGCTGCTGTTGTACTTCTAAAGTAAGCTGGTTATCGCCATTTGCTACAGTTAATGCATCATAAACTTTTGGCACAGCTTCTCTAGGAAACTCTACGTCAACAACCGCACCAATGATTTCTTTAATCTTACCTGTATTTGCATATGCTGCGTTTGCATGAGCATTTTTAGTAGTCATGGGATGATCTTACCTCTTCGTCTTTAAGATTCTATCTATTTCTGAATTTCTAAATTTAATTTTTAATTTTTAATTTTTATTGCGTTGTATAAGTCTTATCACACCACCGCTGATGCACCTGCTACGATTTCCGATAATTCTTGCGTAATCGATGCTTGGCGTGCTTTATTGTAAACGAGCTTTAAATCACCGATTACTTCAGTAGCGTTTTCAGATGCTGACTTCATAGCAACCATTCTAGCTGCTTGCTCTGAGGCAATATTTTCAACTACAGCATGATAAACCTGAATTTCAACAAATCTTATAAGCAAAAATGTCAGCAAGTCTTTTGGATCAGGCTCGTAAATATAGTCCCACTGGTGCTTAACTTGTAAATCATCAACTGGTGCAATCGGTAGTATTGATTCAACCTTAGGAACCAAACTCATAGTATTAACGAAGTCATTGTAACATACATACAACTCATCAATTTGCAGGTTGTCATACATTTCAAGCATTATTTTAACGCCACCAACCAGATCATAAGCGCTTGGTCGATCACCTAGATGCGTAATAGATGCAGCGATGTTTGTTTTGACTCGTTTGAAAAAGCCTTCAGCTTTACCACCTATTATAAAACACGTAGTTTCTACTCCTTGCTGCGTATATTGCTCCATGCTCGCAAGGACTTTTTTAAACAAATTTATATTTAGACCACCACATAAACCCCGATCAGTAGATACAATAATATATCCTACTCTTTTAACATCTCGTTTATCCATGTACGGATGTTTGTACTCTGGATTAGTCTTTGCAATGTGCCCGACAATATTGTGTATAGCTTGAGAATAAGGACGCGCTGCATACATAGCATCTTGCGTTTTACGCATTTTACTCGCAGATACCATTTCCATGGCACGAGTAATCTTCTTCATGTTATTCACACTTTTAATTTGTGATTTTATCTCTTTGCCGCTAGACATATTGCTACCAACTTACCACTGTGTAGATGATTTAAATGATGTTAGAACTTGATCAAATTTGTTTTTGACATCGTCGTTATAATCACTTTCTCTGTTAACCTGCTCTAATAGTTCAGGATAACTTAGACGAGCATAGCTAATTAAGGCATCTTCAAAGTCAGTAATTTTCTTAACATCTATATCATCTAGGTAACCTTCATTTGCAGCAAATAAACAAAGCGCTGTTTCTGCTACTGTAAGTGGTGAATATTGACGTTGTTTAGTTACTTCCATTAGGACTTGTCCACGTCTTAATTGCTTTCTAGTAGCTTCATCTAAATCAGATGCAAACTGTGCAAAAGACTCAAGCTCACGAAACTGTGCTAACGCCAAACGCATACCACCGCCGAGTTTTTTAATAATCTTAGTTTGCGCAGCACCACCTACACGAGATACTGATAAACCTGCGTTAATTGCTGGTCTAAAGCCGGCATTAAACAAACTTGTTTCTAAATAAATCTGACCGTCTGTAATCGAAATCACGTTAGTTGGTACGAATGCAGAAACGTCACCAGCCTGTGTTTCAATGATTGGCAACGCTGTTAATGAACCTGTTTTACCTTTTACACGGCCATTAGTAATCTTTTCAAGATGCTCAGCATTTACACGTGCGGCACGTTCTAATAATCTTGAGTGTAAATAAAACACGTCACCAGGATATGCTTCACGGCCTGGTGGACGGCGTAATAATAAGGAAATTTGACGATAAGCCCAAGCTTGTTTAGTTAAATCATCATAAACAATAAGTGCATCTTCACCATTGTCTCTGAAGTATTCACCCATTGCGCAACCAGAAAACGGCGCAATAAATTGCATCGCAGCAGGATCTGATGCTGTTGCTGCAACAATAATAGTGTGTGCTAAAGCATCATGCTCTTCTAATTTACGCACAACGGCAGCAATCGAAGATGCTTTTTGACCGATAGCAACGTAAATACATTTAACGCCTGATTTCTTTTGATTGATAATAGTATCAATAGCAACTGCTGTTTTACCTGTTTGTCTGTCACCAATAATTAATTCACGCTGGCCACGCCCTAGCGGAATCAAAGCATCAACAGATTTTAAACCTGTTTGCACGGGCTGGCTTACTGATTGACGTGCAATTACACCAGGCGCGACCTTTTCGATAGGAGATGTTTGTGTAGTTCCGAGTGCGCCTTTACCATCGATAGGGTTACCTAGAGCATCAACAACGCGGCCTAATAAAGCTTCACCAACTGGAACTTCTAAAATACGACCAGTACATTTAGCTTTTTGCCCTTCAGCAATTTTATCAGACTTTCCTAAAACTACAGCACCAACAGAGTCTTGTTGTAAGTTAAGCGCAAGACCGTAAGTGTTATTTTCAAACTCTATCATCTCACCTTGCATAACGTCATCTAAACCATGCAATCTCACGATACCGTCCATTAAGCTACTGATAGTACCTTCAGTTCTTCCTTCCGAAACCAGCTCAAAAGAATCGATACGTTGCTTAATTAATTCACTAATTTCAGAAGCTCTTAATGGTTGCATTGACTTAACCTCGAATACTTATACTTTAATACTATACTTTGATACTATATTTTAATTTATTTTAACTTTATGCTGCTAATTTTGTTAAAAGCTTATTAAGCTGACCTTTTACAGAAGCATCAATAACTAGATCGCCTGTTTTTACTATCATTCCGCCTATCAAATTCGCGTCGACCTTAAATTCCAAGTTAATTTTTACACCTAATTTCTTTTCAAGTGCCGCTTGTAACTGTTGCTGCTGCTCTTTTGATATCTCAATTGCTGACGTAATTTGCGCTTTTGCTAAACGATTATGTTTTAACTTAAACGCATCGTAGAGACTTGCTATTTCTGGCAGCAACTCTAGACGACCATTTTCCGCTAAAAGCCTAATAAAATTAGAAGAAGCTTCTTCTATTTTTTTATCTTGCGATGAATGTAAGTTAAAAGAAATTAAGAAATCTGCCGTTTTATGACTAGCATAAGCTGGGTTATGTATAACTTTAACCACTCTCTCATCTCTAGTAACTGCTGCTATTTCATTCAAAAAACCAGACCACGCATCTAGACAATTATTAGTTAATGCATAACCAAAAGCCGCCTTTGCGTATGGTCGTGCAATGGTGAGTTTTTCAGTCATCTAATAATTTCCAACTTATTTATTAAAATTGTTGCACTATATCAGCAATAATGTCATTTTGAGCTGTTGCATCAATATTCTTTTTAAGAATTTTTTCAGCACCTAAAACTGCAATATTAACAATTTGCTTTCTTAACTCATCACGAACTTTTGTTTCTTTTGCTATTAGCTCAGCTTCAGCGGAACGAATGATATGATCATACCTTTCTTTAGCTGCAACTTCTGCTTCTTCTAGCATAACGATGGCACGCTGATTAGCTTTTTCAACTATTTCCATCGCTTGCTGCTTAGCTGATTTAATTTGATTAGTTGCAAGTTCATGAGCTTTTTTAAGCTCGTAGTGCCCGCGCTCTGCAGCAGCCAAACCGTCAGCAATGACTTGCTCACGCTTTTCCATTGCAGATATTATAACCGGCCACACGAAACGCATGGTAAACCAAACAAATATGGCAAAAGTTATCATTTGCCCAAATAAGCTCGACAATAGTACACTCACGGGTGGCTCCTAGTATTCTTTAAACTTAAATCTTAACCAGCTTCGCTTTCTGATGTATGTTCAAGAGTACCTACTGTAGCAACGCCAGCAGCAGCTGTTTTAACTTCAGCTAAGAACGGATTTGCGAAAGTGAAATATAATGCCATACCAACACCGATCATCGTTACCGCATCTAATAATGCTGTCACAATAAATAATTTACCTTGTAATTCACTAGCCATTTCTGGTTGTCTTGCGACGCTTTCTAGGAATTTCCCACCTAGTAACGCAAACCCTATAGCTGTACCTAATGCACCTACTGCAATTAATATTGCCACAGCAATAACAGTAGTACATTGAACATTTGCAATTAAAGTAGCTGTAGTATTCATAACTTCTCTCCAAATAAAATTATAACTTTATTGATTTATTAACTTTAAAATATATTACCTAAAACATACTATAAAATATACTATGTAATAATTTGTTGCCATCATATATTATTAGCCCCGCTTTTGGAATCGTTAAACAGGATTAATTTTCTATCTCTAATACTATTTCTAGTGTGAATGACTCGCCATATTACAATAGACTATGGTCAATATCATAAATACATACGCTTGTAACGTAATAATTAAAATATGAAAAATAGCCCAGGGTAGACCTAAGGTCCACTGTAAATACGAAGGAATCAACGTTGCTATTAATATAAATATCAACTCACCTGAATACATGTTCCCAAATAGACGTAACGCCAAAGAGACAGGTTTTGCAAACTCTTCTACTATTTTAAATACTAGATTAACAGGTGCAAAAATAACCTTCAAAATCAACCAGTCACTAGAAAATGGATGAAATATACATTCACCAATAAAGCCTTTAATACCTTTTGCTTGAATATTCAAAAATATCAAAATAAAAAACACAGAAATAGACAAAGCAAAAGTCATATTTAAATCTGCTGTTGGCACAGCACGAAAATTCTCAACACCTAATGACTCTATCATTCCGGGAATTAAATCCACAGGTAAAAGGTCAACTGCATTCATCAAGAAAACCCAACAAAAAATTGTTAATGCTAAAGACGCTACAAATTTTTTGCTCTTCCCATGATAAGTCTCAGATACACAATTGTTTACAAAGCTTACAACCATTTCAACAAACAACTGTAATCTTCCTGGCTTACCCGAAGTTACATTCATTGCAACTTTCATAAAAAAATATAAAAAAGTGCAGCCTGCAATCAGTGAAACCAACAAAGTATCCATATGAATAGCTGTACTTGCGTCACTACCAACTGTCCAATGAACCAGGTGATGTTTGATTGTTTCTGAAATCTCTGTACTTGAACTCATTTAAATCACTCTTTT
>JACCDG010161571.1_pt1 | contig 24329 bp, 26 predicted proteins | sample 7442471 | NCBI WGS metagenome assembly JACCDG01 (sample SAMN15323444, study PRJNA562643) | freshwater metagenome | isolation source: river surface water | place: USA:Blue River Watershed | collected 2017-08-17 | reverse complement strand
GGCTTGCTCAGATCTCCCCACTCGAATCTCTCCTGGAACGCCTCGATGGCCAGCGCGGTGGAGGCAAATCCTACCACCAAAGCTGCGGCGGCCATGAAGGTCCACCCTTGCTTTTGAAGCTTCATAATCACATCCTCCTTAAAGAAGACAAAAGAGTCTAAGGAATGTCGCCTCGCGTATAAAATCTACTTCAATACCTTGAAACCGGTGATCGTCCGACCGTCGAGGGTCACTTCCATCGCAACGAGTTCTTGCGACGCCTTGATGATCTGATCCATCAAGCCCTTGTCTTTCACAGCCAAACGAACCGTGGTCTGAGCATGGTGCCAACCGGCATACGGATTATTCTTGTCCGTGCCGCCAGTGAAGCCCCAACCGCAGCAGGTAAACAAAGGATCCGGCGGCTTCACGTCCATGGAGGTTGAGGAACGACCACCACCCTCACCTGAGGCAGGGTCACCGGTATTCCAGTACTGGATACCGAAAAGAAGTTCGTTATCAGGATTGTCAGCCCACTGCGACCACACGCGACCTTTTAAGGTATTCGTGGGTTCACCTTTGAAAAACTTACCACTGCCCGTGGTGACTTCGCTGGGTCCGCCACCGGCTGGAGCGTCGGCCGCCATGGAGATACCGGCGGTCAACAAGCCGACAACGGAGGAGACTGCAAGTGCGGCTAGAATTCCGACCCTATTCATAACCCTACCCTCCTTGGAAAAATGATGACCAGAGAACCGTTGAATCACAGTATCCAAAAAAAGAGTGCAAAAAAACAAAAAAATTCAGAGAACGCGCTAGCAGGAGGAAGTGCGACAGACACCCCCTTTCACTCTGCTTACCTTCCCCTGTAATGCAGTCGAAATAAATTCGAACGTATAGGATGAAAACGCGGCCATGGTACTTAAATCCACCAAACGTGTCAAGAAAATGTTTTTCGGATCTTGTCTACCCATCCACATCATGAAACTTCTACCTGTTCAATCAGTTAGCCTGATCGAACCACCTCGCCCGGCCCTTCTCTTTCAACTCTGCTGCCCCGCCGACGTACAAGATACCGGACGCTTGGTCGATTATGAAGCAAACGACTGAAGACTGTTAGCTGGAATTGGCCCAAGCGCCGTGATGGCAAGACAGCGTTGATCTAACAAGGTTTGCGCCACACGATAGACCTGATCGGTGGTGACACGGTCAATTTCCCCGATCATCTGCTCGAGAGAGACATGACTCCCTTGCGTCAATTCATCCTTCGCCAGTTTACTCATCCGGCTATGCGAACTTTCCAGGCTGAGCATGAGACTGCCCTTCATTTGGTTCTTCACGCGGGCCAGATCTTTTGCATCGATGCCCTTGCTGCGGAGCTTCTTCAGCTCGCGACACACCACCTCGACGACACGCTCCACCTCTTTGGGGCGTGTGCCGGCGTAGACAGTCGTCATCCCACCGTCCGAGTAGGTGGAGAGGAACGAGTAAATCGAATACACGAGACCGCGCTTTTCTCTCACTTCCTGAAACAGGCGCGAACTGACGCTGCCGCCCAACACGCCATTGAGCGCATGGGCCGCATACCGGTCCTTGTGCCCGGCACCCAAACCTTGCAGCCCTAGACAGAGATGCACCTGTTCAAGAGCTTTGCGCCTCACCAGCACTCCTCCAGAAACCTCAGGAGGCCGCCGGGTTTGCTTGACCGCAACACCTTTGTGCGCGGCGGAGAAGTAGCGGGCTAGGAGTTGTTCAAGGCGCTTCCAGGTGAAGTTTCCGGCGACGGCCACGACAGTACGCTCAGGGTCGTAGTGCGAACCGACATAGGACACCAGGTCCTTCCGTCCCAACGCTTGAATTCTCGGAGCTTGCCCCAGGATAGGCCGTCCCAATGGATGACTGCCGAGGGTATGCTTCATGTGAAGTTCTTGAACGAGATCCTCGGGATCATCCTGGACCATCCGGATCTCTTCCAGCACCACTTGCTTCTCTTTTTCGACTTCCTTGGACTCGAACCGCGAACGGTAGAACAGGTCGGAGAGAAGCTCCAGCGCCGCCTCCAATTGCTGATCGAGTACTTTCACATAAAAGGTCGTCGTTTCGCGAGTCGTGAAGGCATTCATCTCACCGCCCAGCGCATCGATTTCACGAGAGATCTGCGTGGCCGATCGGCTTCGCGTCCCCTTGAAAAACATATGCTCCAGGAAGTGAGACAGCCCTTCCTCTCCCGGTTGCTCATCGCGGGATCCGACATTGACCCAAATCCCGATCGTGACGGACTTTAACGTCGGGAGCAATTCGGCCACGACCCGCAACTTGTTCTCGAGAACGATCTTGCGATACACGATCAATTATCCTGCGGGAGTCGGTTCGGTTGCGGGAGAGCCCGCAGGTGCCGGCATCGCTTCTTTGCGGCTCAATCGAATTTTCCCCTGCTTATCGATTTCCAACACTTTTACCTGGATCTGATCACCTTCTTTGACCTCATCGGTGACCGCCTTCACACGATGATGGGCGAGCTGAGAAATGTGCACCAAGCCGTCCGTCCCGGGAAGCACCTCGACGAAGGCGCCGAAGTCCATAATCTTCCGAACCGTCCCCAGATAAATCTTGCCGACTTCGACCTCTTCGGTCAGACGCTTGATCATATCGATGGCCTTCTGTGCCGAGGCTTCGTCCGAGGACGCAATCGTCACATCGCCGGTATCTTCGACATTGATCTTCACACCCGTCTCCGCAATGATGCTGCGGATCATTTTTCCGCCCGGGCCGATGACGTCCCGGATCTTGTCCTGCTTGATCTTCATCGGGAATATGCGTGGAGCGAAAGCAGACAACTTGGTCCGCGGAGCCGTTAACGCCTGCGCCATGCATCCAAGAATATGCAACCTGCCGGCCTTGGCTTGTGCCAGTGCTTCACGCATTAATGCGGCATCAATGCCCCCGATCTTGATATCCATCTGCAGCGCGGTGACGCCATTCTTCGTCCCTGTCACCTTGAAATCCATATCGCCCAAATGATCTTCCAGCCCGAGGATGTCGGAGAGGACCAATACCTGATCACCTTCCTTAATCAGTCCCATCGCAATGCCCGCCACCGGTTCCTTGATCGGAACCCCCGCGTCCAGCAAAGCCAGCGTGCCGCCACAGACCGTGGCCATGGAGGAGGACCCGTTGGATTCCAGAATTTCGGACACAATCCGAACCGTGTAGGGGAACTTATCCTTGCCGGGGATAATTGACTTCAATGCGCGCTCTGCCAATGCCCCATGCCCGACTTCACGGCGCCCAGGAGATCGCAACGGCCGCGCCTCGCCGACACTGAAGGGCGGGAAATTGTAGTGCAACATGAAGGTGCGCATGTACTCGCCCTCCAGGGCATCGATGCGCTGTTCGTCGTCGGTCGTTCCCAACGTCACCACCGCCAAACTCTGCGTTTCTCCGCGGGTAAATACCGCAGAGCCGTGCGCGCGTGGCAACACACTCACTTCGCACGTGATCGGGCGAATGTCCGACGGGCCGCGCCCATCGGCACGCACCCGCTTTTCGAGAATCATGTTGCGAACTTCGGTGTACTCCAACCCGTGGAAAATGATTTTGACATGCCGGTCCCGGTTGGGCTCGTCCGATTTGAGCGCGACCAGCGTCTCCGCCAACACCTGATCCAATCGTTCCTGCCGAGCACTCTTATTAGGAATCAGAATGGCTTCCCGAATCGGTCCGGCGACCAGCTTGCGGACCTGTTCGGACAGCGCGGCATCGATCGCTTCCTGCTTCACCACCCGTTTCGGCTTACCGGCCAGGGTGCGGAGCTCTTCGATCTTCGCCACGATTTTCTTGATCTCGCTGTGCGCTAACTCGATCGCCTCAAGCATGGTCGCTTCGGGCAGTTCATTGGCCCCTGCCTCAACCATCATGACGGCATCGGCAGTTCCCGCGACCACGAGATGCAGGTCGCTGGTCTCCAGCGTTTCCAAATCTGGATTGACAACGAACTGTCCGTTGACGCGTCCGATCTTCACGCCTGCAATCGGGCCATTAAACGGAATGGACGAGATCGCCAACGCAGCGGACGCCGCAGTGATCGCAATCACATCGGAGACACCGGTCTTATCGGCCGACAGGACGGAGGTGATGACTTGGGTTTCGAAATAGTAGCCTTCGGGAAAAAGAGGACGAAGCGGACGATCGATCAATCGGCTGGTGAGCACTTCACGCTCGGAAGGTCGTCCTTCCCGCTTGAAATACCCGCCGGGGATCTTGCCCGCCGCGTAGGTCTTTTCCTGGTAATCGACCGTCAGGGGAAGAAAGTCCACTCCGGGCTTCGCGTTTTGTGAGGCCACGGCCGTCGCGAGGATCACCGTGTCGCCATACGTGGCCCAAATCGCGCCATCGGCCTGCTTGGCGATACGACCGGTTTCCAGCGTCAAGCGGCGACCCGCCAGCTCGATGTCGATAACATGTTTCATCTATGGTCTCCTCCGGTTAAATCCCACAGATGCCCACAGAGATAAGCTCAATTCGGATGCAGAGCCTGCGCAGGCCCGTGCGGTTGAACTTGTTTCAGTGTTCACCTGCGGGGACAATAGTTCGGCCGCCACACAAGTGGCGGCCGATTTGATCACCCGACTACTTACGAATACCCAGACGTTCGATGACAGCGCGGTACCGGCTTTCCTCAACGTGCCGGAGATAATCCAGCAAGCGGCGACGGCGGCCGACCAACGTCAACAATCCGCGCCGGGAATGGTGGTCCTTCTTGTGCATTTTGAAATGTTCGGTCAGATACGTGATCCGGTTCGTCAGAATGGCGATTTGCACTTCCGGAGAGCCGGTATCCTTGTCATGCTGCTGAAAACTCTTCATCAACTCCGTTTTCACTTCTTTTACCAGTGCCATACGTCTCTACTCCTCTATTGAGTTCGCGATACTACCACCCTGTGATTCATCCGTGACCAATACCTTTGACACAGCAATTGACAGCCCATCCGTCGTTCGCAACTGAACATCCAGCCCAGCTGGCATGAGACCGATCGCTAACAATCGTCCAGCGTCGTCCTTGATACGGATAGCTCGGCCCGATCCTTCCGATAGAATTGTCGGCAGCCCCTGCCAACTCAACACATCGGTAGTGGGAACCGGCATGCCATGTAGGACCCTCCGCGCCGTCTCCCCACCGACAATGCAGACGGGAAGCCCTAGCAGCGCCTCATCCAGCGTTAACATCGCTCCAATCAGCGTCCCTTGTGCCAAGCGCGTCTCGACCTCGTCCACGGTCAAGGACTGCTCCACCATCAGCGGCCCGACGCGCTCGCGCACCAACGTCGCCATATGCCCGCCGACCCCGAGCTTCTCTCCGATATCCGCACAGAGCGTCCTGATATAGGTTCCCTTTGAACAGACCACACGGAGCATCACATCAGGAAGCTGAATGCTAACCACTTCCACACGAAACACCGTAACTTCACGAGCCTGGCGAGCCACATCTTTGCCGGCTCTCGCAGCCTTATACAGGGGAACCCCTCCCACCTTCACTGCCGAGTACATGGGAGGAACCTGCTGGATACGACCTTCAAAGCCGGCAACAATTTCTCTGATACGAGTGTCGGTCAAGCCCGAAATAGGCGAGCGCTGGAGCACCGTTCCCGTGGCATCTTGCGTATCGGTCGTTTCACCCAATCGCAGTCCGGCCAGATACGTCTTATCCCACTCAAGCAGATATTCAGCAATGCGCGTGCCTCGACCGACGAGCAATGGCAAGACCCCGGTTGCCGCAGGATCGAGGGTGCCCGCATGGCCCAGCTTCATCCCACGCAATTTCCCCCGAATGCGGGCGACCACATCGTGTGACGTCCATCCGGCTTCCTTGCGGACATTCAACACGCCGTCTTGAAGCATCGGAGCTGTGGGGGATTCCATCGACGCGATCATAGTCATCGGCTAGACATCGGCGCGAGGTGATTCGGTGAGTCTGTCTTCCTTGGTCTCATCCTGGTGCAACCCATCCAACAGCGCGAGGACCCGATCAGCCCGCGGCCCGCTGACATCTTTCATGAAGATTAATTCCGGCAGATACCGAAGCGCCAGACGCCGCCCGAGTTCCGCCCGGACAAACCCACTCGCTTTCGCCAGCCCATCAAAAACCAGTCGTTCGTCTTTGTTCTGCTCCATGGTGGTGACAAAGACGCGCGCAATGCGCAGATCTTTGGTTAACTCCACATCGGTCACCGTCACGGAACGCACACGCGGATCTTTGATCTTCCGCATCAAAATGTCTGCTACTTCCATGCGGATCTGATCTGCCACCCGTTCGGCGCGGCTATACGTCGATTTGGTCATGACGTGGCCTTACAACAACTCGATCCGAGAGCGGAGCAGCTGAATCGTCGGCACCCCCTGAATCAAATTCACAGCTTGGTCCAGTACCTGGTTGACGTGGGCGGACTCATTCGCCACGCACGCCAACCCTAAAATCGCCTTCTGCCACAACTCTTGATCCCCCACTTCAGCCACCGACACATTGAACTTATCCCGCAAACGACTTTTCAAACTTTGCAACACCTGCCGTTTCTCTTTTAATGAATGTCCATCGGGGATGAACAATTCGACCGTACAAAGCCCAACGATCATGCCCGATGAGTTTGCGGGGAAGAGCCGCGGTGTGCCGATTCGAGCTTGGCCGCAACTTTGTCGATGGCAAAGGCCTCTATGATGTCTCCTGCTTTGAGGTCGTTGAAATTCTCAACCGTGATACCGCATTCATAGCCCTGCTGGACTTCACGCACATCATCCTTGAACCGCCTGAGGGAGCCCAGCTTGCCTTCGTAGACCACCACACTATCCCGAATCACACGCACACCGACGCTGGCTCTGGAGATGACCCCGTCCACCACGTAGCAACCGGCCACCAGCCCGGCTTTGGGGATCGTGAACATCTGCCGCACTTCGGCACGGCCGAGAATCCGCTCCTTGAGCGTAGGCTCGAGCAAGCCTTCCATGGCAGCTCGAATATCGTTCAGCGCGTCATAAATGATGCTGTACAGACGGACATCCACACCCTCACGCTCCGCCAGCGCCGCGGCTTTCGGCTCGGGACGGATGTTGAATCCGATCACAATCGCCTTCGATGCGGCGGCCAGCAGAATATCGGTTTCGGTAATCCCTCCGACCCCGGTGTGCATGACCCGCAATTTAACCGCTCCGGCCGGCATTTTTTCGACGGCGGCCGCCAGGGCCTCTGAGGAGCCCTGCACATCGGCCTTGATGACGATAGGCAGCTCTTTGACATTGCCCTCTTGGATCTTGGCAAATAAATCGTCCAGGCTGACTTTCGCCGGGCCCGCCAAATCGGCAGCCCGCTGCTTCATGGCTCGTTCCTGCGCGATCTCGCGGGCGACGCGCTCATCCTTCACAATAGTAAAGGCATCACCGGCAGACGGCACTCCTGGCAAGCCAATCACTTCGACCGGCACCGATGGCCCTGCTTCCGTAGTTTTCTTTCCCGTATCGGTGAGTAACGCACGAACACGGCCGCTGAAATTGCCGACCACAAATGCGTCGCCTACATGCAGAGTCCCGCTTTGCACCAGAACCGTCGCGATCGGACCACGCCCGCGGTCCAGCTTGGCCTCGATCACCAGCCCCTTCGCCATGCGCGAGGGATCCGCTTTCAGCTCCAGGACTTCCGCCTGCAGGAGAATCATTTCGAGGAGTTGCTCGAGACCGGTCCGCTGCTTCGCGGAAACCTCCACCATGATCGTGTCACCGCCCCACGATTCGGCCACCAACCCATGCTCGGTCAGGGCGTTTTTCACTCGATCGACATTGGCTCCCGGCTTATCGACTTTATTGATGGCGACGATCAGCGGCACTCCCGCAGCCTTGGCGTGATGAATCGCCTCGACCGTCTGCGGCATGACACCATCGTCTGCGGCAACCACCAAAATGACGATATCCGTCGCCTTCGCACCCCGGGCACGCATCGCCGTGAACGCTTCGTGACCAGGGGTATCGAGGAACGTGACCTGTTTGCCGTGAACCCCGACGATATAGGCGCCGATATGCTGAGTAATCCCTCCGGCTTCACCTTCGGCCACCTTCGTTGAACGAATCGCATCCAACAAGGACGTTTTTCCGTGATCGACATGGCCCATGATCGTAACAACCGGGGGCCGCGACACTGCGTGCTCTTCACCAGATGATTGCGCCGCTTCTTCCAGCAGGGCTTCGCCCACCTTCTCCGTCGACACTTCCACCCGGGCGCCATACTCTTCGGCAATCAACGACGCCGCTTCGAGATTGATCGATTGGTTGAAGGTGACCATCTGCCCCATATCCATCAGCTTCCGGACCACGTCCGCCGGCCGCTGACCGATGAGTTCCGCAAACTCCTTGACGCTGACTCCTGCGGTCAATTTCACGCTTTTCTTTCTCGGCTTGGTGATTTCCGTTGGCGAGGCATGGTGAATATGTTTGGAACGGTCTTCACGCCGCTGCACCGGGATCGCCCGCAAATCTCCCCACCGAGTGGCGTCGTTCTTAAACTTGGCTTCGTCTTCTTCCCGGGTGCGAGGAGCCTTCTTGGCTTTTTTCAATTTCTCACGCGCGGCCGCCTCGCTTTCCAATGCCTCCGCGGCGGGACTTTTCTTCTTGATTGCCGCGAGGGGATCCGCAGGGGGAGTCGTGACCACGGCAGGCTGAGGTGGCTTGATCGTGGCATCCTCGGAAGTCACAACGACAGGCGGCTTCGACTCGGCTTCTTCAGCCGGTGCAGGCTCGACCGGAGCGACCTCACTGACTTCTGAACCGAGCAGAGGCTCGGGAGCCACGGCACCGGATTCCGGCACTGCAGGAGCAGCCGATGCAAACACGGCTTCTGCTGCGGCTAGGGACGCACCCGCATCCTCTGTGCCCTCTTCGCGTTTTTTCTTGATGAGAATGCGTTTCTTGTCGGGCTTCGGAGGCTCTTCATGCGCGACTACGTGCAAGCCACCGGACTCTTTCGGCAAACGAACCATTTTTTTCGCCTCATGCCCGGAAGAAGACGGCTCACCGGGGCGCGCCTTCGAGGCAAGCTTTTCGAGCGCCAGGCGGACAGAATCGTCATCCAGGGCGCTGCTGTGGGACGCCACCGGAATCCCGAGCCGCTTTAGTTCAGGAATCAGCTCCCGATTTTCCATCCCCAGCTGCTTTGCTAATTCGTACACGCGCATACAATACCGCTCAGCTCCACCCGCTTAGATAATTGCCATTCAGCTCGTGAGTTCGAGCTGCCTCAGTCCGCCTGCTGCGCCGCAGCCCGTGCTTCATCCTGCTGGCGCTGAGCCTCGGTCTCTTCCGCCAAGGCCGCCTTGATGTCCCGATCGCGCTCCGCTTTTTCCTTCTCGTACTCCGTCGCACTGATGATATCGATCTTCCAACCGGTCAGGCGGGCAGCCAGTCGCACATTTTGCCCGTTCTTCCCGATCGCCAGTGAAAGCTGGGAATCCGCGACCACCACCAGGGCCGACTTCTTTTCTTCGTCGATGCCGACCTTTTCAATCGTCGCCGGATTCAAGGCCTCCGCGATAAACACGCGCGGATCCTGCGTCCAGGTAATAATGTCGATCTTTTCTCCGCGTAACTCTCGCACCACGGCTTGCACGCGCGATCCCTTGATCCCGACACAGGCCCCGACCGGATCCACCGCTTTGTCTCGCGAGGATACCGCGATCTTGGTACGGTCACCAGGCTCACGAACGATCGACTTGATCTCAACGATTTTCTCGCCGACTTCCGGGACCTCCAGTTCGAACATCTTCGCCACAAACTGGGGGTGGCTACGGGAGAGGATGACCTGCACGTCCTTAGGTGTGCGACGCACCTCCAGCAGTAGCGCCTTCACGCGATCTCCACGTCGGTAGGTTTCGCGCGGGATCTGTTCCTGAATCGGGAGAATCGCCTCCGTCTTGCCGAGATCGACCAGGAAGTTTCTCCGCTCCATACCCAGGATGATGCCGTTCACCAGGTCTCCCTGACGAGTCGAATACTCCTTCTGAACGGCTTCCCATTCGGCTTCCCGGACTTTCTGGAAGATCACCTGCTTGGCCGTTTGAGCGGCAATGCGTCCCAATTCGTCCATTTCAATAAGGGAGCCGATTTCGTCACCGACTTCCGCGCCCTCATCGTATTCGCGCGCCTCTTTCAGGGAAATCTCAGCCTTCGGATTCGCCACCGTATCAACGATGATTTTTTTCGACACGACCGAAATTTCGCCGGTCTTGCTGTCAATCTCGACCTGAATATTCTCAGCCTGGCCGAATCGCTTTTTCGCAGCGGTTTGCAACGCTGACTCGATCGCGCCAATGACCCTGGCCTTATCGATTCCTTTTTGACGGCCGATTTCATCGATGACGGCGATCAACTCTCGGTTCATAGCTCACACCTCATGGTTAACACAGCCGCAAGCACCGTCTGCTACTTGGAAAACTCGACCTTCCGACGCGCCAGCGCGATGTGATCAAACTCCACCCGAATCGTGTCCGTCGTTTTCTTCTGTTGGATAGCCAGCGTCACCGCGTTCTCGTCCACTTCCACCACGGTACCCACCAGCCGCCACTGTGCCTGAATGGGCTCGCGCAATTTGAGCGTCACCGGTTCGCCGATTAAACGCCGGTAATCGTGCACGGTTCGCAAGGGACGATCCAGGCCCGGCGACGAAATTTCCAGCGTGTAGGCATGCGGAAACGGATCAATGACATCCAGCGCCGGACTCAGAGAGCGATGCGCCTGTTCACAGTCGGTCAGCGAAATTCCGCCGGGCTTGTCGATGAAAACCCGGATCACGGTCCGGGGACCTTGGCCGACACATACCGTCTCGACCAACTCAAGGCCGTGGGATTGCAGAATGGGAGCCGCAACTTCTTGCACGCGGAGGTTGAGCGCCTCAGCGCGTTTCACCGAAGGCTTCCCTGCCGACACCGCTCCCGCATCACTCATAGGCAAAAGTTGCTCAAACAAAAAAGTGGGCCCAGGCCCACTTACAGCGGAGGAACCTTACCATGCCATAGGAGTGAAAGCAAGGGACGCTAGCCGGCCAGAGCTTCCCAACGACGAGACAAAAGCTGGGACAGAGGGCCTGGTACTCCCGCACCAATGGCTTGTCCGTCAATGTGCACGACCGGCAACACTTCCACCGTCGTTCCCGTCAAAAACACCTCGGAAGCCGACAAGAGATCTTTCCGACCGACGAACCTTTCCACCACAGGGAGCCCCTCTTTTCTCGCCAGGTCCAGCACAATTGCCCGCGTAACCCCTGAGAGAATGCGCTGTCCTTCTGGTGCGGTCTCGAGCACCCCGTTTCGCACCACCATGACATTACTGACAGACCCCTCAGTGACGAGATCATCTCGAAGCAAAATGGCCTCAAAGACGCCGGCCTCCTTCGCTCGCTGCCGCGCCAGCACATTCGCCAACAGATTGACGCTCTTGATATCGCATCGTCCCCAACGAATGTCGTCCAACGTGATGGCCCGAACCCCGGCCTTGCGAATGGAGGCATCCAACGGATGGAGTTCGCGGAAGGTGAGCACGGTCGTCGGTGCGATCGAGACAGGAAAGGGATGATCCCGCGGGGCCTGCCCCCGCGTTACCTGCAGATAGATTTTGGTCTCAGGGAACCGGCACAGCTCAAGGCCTTGCTGAACCAAGGCTATCCACTGGTCCCTGGTATGACTCAGCGAGAGGTGCAATGCCTGCGCGCTTCGCTCAAATCGGGCAAAATGTTCATCGAAGGCAAACGGCTTCCCGTGATAGGTGCGAATGACCTCATACACGCCGTCCCCAAACTGAAATCCCCGGTCCTCGATGCTGACCACGGCTTCCGCCAGAGGACCGAAGCGACCATTCACACAGGCAATGTCAGGCATGCTCTTTTTCTCGCCGCTTCCTCACTTCAGGACGCGGTGACATAAAAAATTTGCCGGTCTTCAGCCGTGAACTTCCACCCCAATCGCTTTTCAAATACCAGCCGGTGGGTTCCGGGCGCCGAGGGCTTGAACTCGAAACTGCGCTGCCCTTGATCCACCGCGTTGTTGCTGGCGGTGCGCAGAAAATCATCCTCCACCAGAGGCATGACGGCAGCGTCATAGATGGGAACCCACAACTCTCCCCGTGTGCGATCCTCCCAGAGCCGGATATGAACCGGCATTCCTACGCGCGCCTTGATAGCCCTGGAACCCGGCTCCTGTTCGTTACCTGTAGGAACCGCTTTACTCAATGGACTCATCTTCCACACCACTCCAACATCACAATTCCATGCGGCTAGACCTTACGCCGCCCTCCGATAAATATCTGGCCGTCCTCCACACGCAAATCATAACTTCCGACGCAGTACCCTCCGCCGTCTGTGCCCTGCCCGTTTCGCACATCAAACTTCAAGTCGTGCCATGGACAGGAAACCACATGCCCTTTCACGCGGCCCTTATTGAGCGGGCCACCTTCATGCGGGCAGGCATTATAAATGGCGTGAAAATGCCCCTCGATATTAAATACGGCAATGGCACGCTCATTCACCTTTACGACCTTGACTTGGCCGGGGGGAATCTCTTCGACTTTGGCCACGCACTGAAACCCTTCCATAAACGATCCTGACTCCCTCTCCAGTTACATCCGCAATGTAAACTTAAGTTCCATCCCGGTGGTAATACCTGCGCGCCTTACGTATCCTGCCTCTGTCTCGATTAAGTACCGAACCGGCTCGGGAGGAGGACCGTAGAACGGGCAAGGATCCTGGACACAGGGCTGAACCTGCTCAAGCACCTGCACCACATGGTGACTCTCATCAATGCACACCATATCGACCGGGATGCGGAATTGACGAGTTGCGACACGGTGCAGTCCGGTCGACTCAAAGATATAAAGCATCCCCGTATCGGCTGGCAATCCTTCCCGGAATGCCAGGCCGAACAGCAGTTTCTCCGGCGTACTGGCCACTTCCGTTTCCATCGTCTTCCCGTTCGGAAACTCCACGATGATAAGCTCTGATTCCTTCGGTCCGCCAAGAAACAGACTCACACTGATCAGCAGGATCACCAAGAGCGCGAACGTCACAATTTTTTTTCGCCGCTGCTCCGATTCAGACCCACTCGCGCGCGTTACCATAAGCAAATGCTGTCGGACATGGATGCATCCTCATGTAGTCGTACCTGCGTGGAGCCGCATGTATATTGGGCCCAAAGCCCCATGACTTTCCCAGTGCTAGGCCTTCTTCCCCAGCCTCATTCTGTTGACTTGCCGAAGAACGGCGGCATAGAATGCGGACCTGTTTCGCCGCGAACTATGGTCGCGGCGGCACGAAATTGTCAACATCTTATCCGTCTTAAAGGAACTGCGAAGGAGGCATAGGCCATGGCGCTTCTGATCACTGATGAGTGTATTTCCTGCGGGGCATGCCTGCCAGAATGTCCCAATGAAGCAATTTTCGAAACGCGTAGCGATGCCGAAGGCAAGGGCAACCACGTCGGAGACGGGCAGGGAGTTGGCGATAACATTTACGTCATCACCCATGATCGTTGCACCGAGTGCGTCGGACACTTTGACGAGCCGCAGTGCGCGGCCGTCTGCCCGGTAGACAACTGCTGCATCGCCGACCCTGCCTATCCGGAAACGACTGACGTATTGCTGGAAAAAGCCAAATCGTTGAACCCGGATAAAGAAATCGATCCAGCCAAAGTTTGGAGCGGCGTTCGGAACTAATCGTTTCGATCCATACATGTGCACGGCACCACGAAGGCTCCTCCGGGAGCCTTCGCTGTTTTCCTCAGTAGGAGCGCTGCAACAACAGGCGCAGACCTGGCTTTCCGCAGTCGATCGCTGTAGACTTGAAGAACATTGTGGCGCACACAGGCCACGTGCTCCTCGCGTGGCCCCGCAACGCCTATCACTGACCACCCTCTCAGCGGGAGGCACCCATGAAATGCTTCAGTCGCCTCGCATTTTTGGCCATGCTCGCCATCGCACCACTGCCTTCCCACGCCATGACCGACGTGGGGGACATTGGCACGATCATCGAAAACTTCATCACCAAACAGTTCCCCGATGCAGCCAGTCATTTCTGGGTGGTGAATGACACCCAATGGGACGGCGACGAAATGATCGTGGACATGAATACCGTCGTGACGGACCGTCGACAGACACCGCCCACGGAAAGCCGGTTCCTTCTGCTAATCGTAGAAGGACGCCTTCGGGGCATTCAAAACATTCCGTTGGATGCTGCCGCAGAATGTCAGAAGGAGCAGGAGGTCTAGGCGAGGGCGATTTCTATCCCTGATTCTACGACCGATACGACAACGCCCCATCTGCATCACTGCAGATGGGGCGTTGTTAATTCGTACCGTTATATGACGAATTACTTGATCATCACGATCTTGCCACCGACATGCGCCGGGTGCAAATGGCAGCGATAGGTCAGCGTGTTTCCCTGGGTGGCATTGAACATGTCACTGGTCGGCACACCGATGTACTTCGTCTCTCCCGGCTTCAGCACCACTTCCGCCTTCATCACAAACGGAGAAGCCGCGTTGACCGGATCGGTCATTTGGAAGCCATGCTCGCTCGAAGAGTTATTCGTCACCTTCAGCACCACCGGACGGCCGGGGCGAACTTTAAAATCAATCACGGTCACCGGAGGATACCAGGCCTTCAAGTTCCCGATCTCCACGGCATACAGTTCCGCATCCACAACCAATTCCTTGAACGGCTGACCGACCACGGAGCCGGTATCCAGATCACCGATCTCGACACCACCAGCTTGCAGCGCGTATGCGCCGGATGCCCCAGCCATTAACATGACCAGGCCAAAGAATACTGCTACCATCGTCTTGCCCATGACCTACCTCCTTAAAGAGATTAAGAAGAGATGCGATTAGGTTGGTGAATAATGACCACCGCGCTCTGAACCTTCTGCGAGCCACCGCGCCCCGGCAGCTCACACACACTGCTCGAAAATGTCCTAAATAAAAGGCTGATGAGCGTCACCTTATAGCATAGGAATTTAAAAGGAAGCAAGAAAGTTCTTGGACTGCCAATGGGTGGCGCCAGGCGGGAGATTTCCGTTGGACGCCGAAAGAAAAAAGGAATTTCGCCGCAATAATTCAAACACTTACGGCAATGTGGTGACCTCTGGCGACATTTCGACCGCATGGGACCCAATTAATAGATCATACGGTGTGTAGTCATCGGTCAGCGTCAGGCCCGGTGACCACGGAGCGGTCCGTCTCGCTGCCAATAAGCCGATCGCTTCCGGAGGGAGTCGCCGAGCTTCGACCTGCGCTTGAATGCGTCTCACGATCTCGTCGTACGACATCGTATCGATCGGGCCGCCGCCAAAGAAAATGAGATTCTCTGCCGTGGTCTGGTGGGCGCGCCACGGCCCTTTCACTCCGAACGATTCGATGGTGGGAAACGAACTCTTGAGCGTCTGCACGACTGCATTCGCACGCTGCAAATCGCCACCTTCCCCTGACGAAGCTAGATTGAGAGCCAATACGCCATTGGCATTAAGGCGGCCACGCAGCTCTGAAAAGAATTCAACTGTGGTCAAATGGAAGGGAATGAGATGCCGGGCAAACGCGTCAACCCAGACGACGTCATAGGTCGCTTTCGTATCGCGCAGAAACACGCGGGCATCTTTGACTGACACATGGTGATTGGCGGGAGGACGATAGTCGAAGTACTGTTCCGCCATTCGCACTACGACGGGATCGAATTCGACGACATCCAATTCCAATTCAGGCCAGACTTGAGCCAGCCACTTGGCTAGCGAACCGCCGCCGTGCCCTAAAATGAGCCCGCGTTTGGGCTCCGGAGCCAGGGCGACCGCCGCGACCATCAGTTGGCTATACGGGAGAAACAGGGCTGTCGGATCCGACCGCCACATCACCGCATGCCAGGTGCGGTCGAGCACGAGATAGCGAAACAGATCATCGTCTCGCACACGGACTTGCTGATAGGGACTGTCCTCCTGATACACCAGCCCTGCAACCGGAGGAGCCTGGCCGAGCAATTGCCATCCCACTATGAGCGCACCGGTCATAAACAACCCGGCCAACTTCGTCACCTTCCCGCTTCCGTGTTGCAACCAGAGCAAGCCCAGCAGCAGTTGAATGACTCCCAGCGTGGCCACGAGGGTCTGGGTTCCCAACCAGGAAAGCAGAAAAAACGCCGTTCCCCAGGTTCCCGCCAAGCTGCCGACTGTGGATAAGGCGATCATGCTGCCAGTATGTCGACCGAGATATCCCATATCGACGACGGCTAATCGAAGCAATGCGGGCATCACCCCGCTCAAACCGAAGGCCGGGGGAGCCAGTAGCACACAGGCCGCAAGACTGGGCCCCCATCGCGGATCCTCGACCAATTTCGCGACTTGAAAGATGGCGCCCTGCCCCATCCAGGACATCAGCAAGGTCCATGCGCCGGATCCGAGTAGGAGCCAGGCCAACACCGCCGCAACACGATACCGATCGGAGGCCCACCCGCCGAACGCATAACCGGAGCTCATGGCCGCGAGAATGATTCCGATCAAGGCGCCCCACACAAAGAGGGAGTTTCCAAATACAGGAGCCAGCAAGCGGCTGCCTAAGATTTCGAGCGCCATAACGATCGCGCCGGTCACGAGTGCGGTGAGCAGTAAAAACAGTCGAGGAATTGAAACAGCGGCAGGTTTTTGTGCCATCATCGACACAAGACCGCGGAACGGAATGAAGGGAGGCACCAACCGCGAGGATGTAACCGAAGCATGCTACAAGGTACCCCAGTTTTTGAAGTATCGCAGCAGATCGCGCACAGAAATCATTCCCACCACACGCCCTTCTTCGGTAATCACCAGATGCCGGATTCCTCGTTCGGCCATCACATCACTGGCCTCATGCGCAGATTGAGCGATATCGATCGTCATGATGGGGGCACTCATCACCGAACGAGCGGTCACCTGATTGGTCGCCGCCCCGCTGGCCATGGCTTTGCGGACGAGATCGGCTTCGCTAACAATCCCCACGTAGTTCCCGTGGTCTGCAACGAGCATCGCCCCGACCCTGGCATCGCGCAATTGCTGCGCGACAATCAATAACGAGTCATCGGGTCGCACGGTCTTCGTAATAGGACGCATCATCATGGCCAACGGTCGTTGGATGGGCCCGCCTGCAACCACCATGCGTATCCTCCTGCGAAGAGGACGAATTCTACTGAAGTACGTCACAATCTGCAATTCATCATGTATGAGGTCGACTGACAGGGACGGCAAAAACCTTCGAGATGATTGCTCGTATTGGCAGGCGTTGCTATACTACCGACTCTACACGAATTCTCACCCACGATTCGCAGCTTTTCTTTAAGAGGAGATGCATCCATGCATATCAGCGTGATTGGAACGGGCTATGTCGGCTTAGTCACCGGGGCCTGCTTCGCAGAATTCGGCGTGAACGTCACCTGTATGGATACGGACGCGCGCCGGATTGCCAAACTCGAAAAGGGTGAGGTGCCATTTTTTGAGCCGGGCATCACCGAACTCGTCGCCAAAGGGATCAAGGAAGACCGCCTCCATTTCACCACCGATGTCGCCAAGGCCGTCGACAAAGCCCTGGTCATCTTCATCGCCGTCGGAACACCGCCGAAATCCGATGGGTCAGCCGACTTATCGTATGTGGAAGAAGTGGGACGCGGAATTGCGAAGAATATGACCGGCTATAAGGTCATCGTGACCAAATCCACGGTGCCTGTTGGTACCGGCGAAAAGCTGCGCGAAGTGATTAAGGCCAATCAAACCGGCCGGTTCCGCTTCGATATTGTGTCCAATCCGGAATTCCTGCGGGAAGGCTCTGCCATCGAAGACTTTATGCGGCCGAACCGGGTCGTCATCGGTGCAGACAGCGAACAGGCCGTCGCGATTATGAAAGACCTCTATCGCCCCCTGTATCTGCTTGAAACCCCGATTGTGGTCACGGACATTCCGACCGCTGAGATGATCAAATATGCCTCCAACGCTTTTCTCGCCGTCAAAATTTCGTTTATCAACGAAATCGCGACCGTGTGCGAGAAGGTGGGCGCAGACGTCCAGTTAGTCTCCAAAGGCATGGGGCTCGACAACCGGATCGGCAACAAGTTTCTGCATGCCGGGCCGGGGTTCGGCGGGTCCTGCTTCCCGAAAGACCTTGCGGCGTTAGTCCAGACCGGCGAGCGTGTGGGATATCCGTTTCAAATTGCCGGCGCTGCCGCCAAGGTCAATTACGAACAGCACCTGCGAATGGTTCAGAAAGTGAAGGACGCGTGCGGCGGAGTGAAGGGAAAGACGCTCGGCGTGCTGGGCCTCTCCTTCAAACCCAACACGAACGACATGCGGGAAGCGCCGTCATTGACGATTCTGAGCGAGCTGATGAAGGAAGGGGCAACGATCCGGGCGTACGACCCGGCGTCGATGGAAGAATCGATGAAGCTACTCCCCGGCATGGTGCCCTGCCAGGAGACGTATGACGTCGCCGAAGGAGCCGACGGCCTCATCATCATGACGGAATGGAACCAATTTCGAAATCTCGATTTCGAACGGCTCAAAAAAGCCATGCGGGAACCACTGCTGCTGGACCTGCGCAACACCTACGAGTCGGACCGGGTCGTCCCGTTCGGCTTCCGACACGTGTCGGTCGGTCGTCCCACCAAGAATCCGGCCGCCTAACCGGCGGCCGGACGGGTCTCGCTAACTGAGCAACTTCGCCGGTTCAGGCTGGGCCCCTTCTTTCGCCTTCGGCTTGTAGCCCATCCGGTCCAGCACCTTCATAATCTTGGTCTTCAGCCGGTCGTCAGCCTCCGCCAACGCCGTGGCGAGAGGCTCGACGGCCGGCTTGCCGATCTTCCGGATAATTTCGGTCGCCGATTGGCGCACATCGTCTTCTTCAGCCGCGAGCAACGGTACCAGCGAGGGAACGGCCGACCCGCCGATCTTAATCAACGAATCATACGCCCGTTGCCGCACATCGCCCACCTCATCCGTGAGGGCCTCAACCAGAGGCACCACCGCGCGCGGATCCTTCAAGTCACCCAGGACTTCCGCCGCATATTTACGATTCAGCCAATGCGAATCTTTCAAATCGATCAGCATGGCGTCGGCCTTGGCGGCATTCGGATCTTTCGCCCGAATCCGGAAGCTCTTGGCCACTCGCTTGCCGCCTTCTTCCACCACCCGAATCGTCGCGCCGTCGCCCGGCTTGATCTTGAGGAAATCTTCGAGGGCTTCCTCTCCGACATCCAGGACGACGGTCTTACCGTCATAGGCCAACAGTTCCACTTCCAACTGCCTGGCTTCGGGATTGACGGCGACAACCCGCTCCGTCACGAGGTTGAAGCCGTCCTTCTTGGGGCCGCCCTTCGGGCCGATCTGAATCAGTTTTACCGGTGCTTCTTCTGCCATAGTAGAGTTCCTTTATCGGGTTATGACGAGGTCGCCTGTTTCCATCCCAAACTTGCGAGGACACCTTCGACGGTCTCCTGCACCATCGTATTCTCATCTTCCAGAAGAGGCAGCAGCGGCTCAATGGCCTGCTTCGCCCCTAGCCGCGCCAAGGATTCAGCCGCGTTCCGGCGGACGAGCCAGTCTTCATCTTGCAATGACTGGATCAAGGCCTCGGCGCTACGCGGGTCACCGATTTTTCCGAGCGCTTCCGCCGCATGGCGACGAACCATCCAATTGGGTCCCAATAGCCCGCCGATCAACGCATCAACGGCCCTGGTGTCGCCGATTTTTTTCAACACTCGCGCGACATCCTCCCGCACCGTGCCATCGCCCAGCGCCTCAATCAATCCGGGCGTGGCCCGCGAGTCGCCGATGCGCTCCAAGGCCCACACGGCGGCAGTTCGGACCGCCCCATCCTTATCCTTGAGCGCCACCATAAGAGAATCAACCGCGCGAGGATCGCGGAACCGCCCGAGCGCATTCGCCGCCTGCTCGCGGATCGCCCATTCATCGTCTCGCAAAGCTTCGAGCAGCTGATCGAAAGCAATGGGACCGATGCGCACCACGGCCGTGGCCGCAGCTTCGCGAATGACCACATCTTCGTCCGCCATCAGGCCGATCAATTGAGGAACGGCCTCAATCCCCATCTGGCCGAGACTCGCCATCGCATGGTCCCGCAACGCCTCGTTGTCGTCGCGCAACGCCGCTATCAATTGTGCAATTCGCTCGGCATCACTCATGATCGTCCAATTCCTCCTGCCCGACCGGCTGTTCGCCCTCGAGTGCCGCAAGTTTATCCGCAATGAGGCCGGCGCTGTAGGAAACGATGCCGTCCCGGTCGCTTCGCAAGCGATTGAACAGCTCGTTATACGGCCGCAAGACCTCGACATCTTTAATTTTCGCCAGCGCCTCGATGGCCATGACTCGCAAGGGCCGGATCGGGATCGCTTCAATATACAATTGGGCCGGACGCGGGTCGCCGATCAAGCCCAACGATTTCACGGCGTATTCCTTCACGCCGGTATCCTTGTCCTTCTGCAGGCGCTTCATCAACGGTTCGACCGCGCGCACATCCCCAATTTTGCCGAGCAAATCCGCCGAGGCTTCCCTGATGAGCCAATCGTCGTCTTCAAGATATTCGATCAGGATTTCCACTGCCGGCCGGCCAATCCCTAAGAGATCCATCACCGTGGCCATGCGGGCTTCCTCGCGTTCACTCGCGCCTTCGACATCGCGCAACGCATTAAACGTCGCATCGATCCGTGCCCGGGCGGCGCTGCGCTTCTTGAGCGTCCGCACAGCGATGTCGCGTACCGCCGGCGAGGCCATCGCATCGATCAATCCATCTGCCGAACGCGGATCGAGCAGGTGCTCGAGAATCGTCGCCGCCGTCGTCTGCGCTTCCGCATCCGGATGGCTCAGCATCTCACACAACGGCGTGATCGCATTGGGAATCACCCCCAAGAGCTGCCGAACGCGGTGACGCACCTGCTCATCGGGTGATTCGTGGAGATTGCGCACTAACCCTGCCGCAGTCTCATCGTCCAGATTGCCGGCCATCTGCTCAAGCGCGGCAAAGGCCGCCTGCCGTACCGTTTCTTCAGGATCCCGAATCAACGTGACCAGCGCAACGCCCGCGGCTGGATCCTTAATGCGCGACAACATCGCCGCCGCTTCAACGCGAAGGGGCACATCGCCGGTCTGCAGCGCCTGGGTCAAGGCCTGGACCGCTCGAGGACCTCCGGCCAGACACGCCGCCGTGGCTCGCATACGCCGCCACTCTTCCTCATGGGTCAACTCAGAGACTAAGGTATCGATTGATTCTTTGGACATTGTGAAAGAATGGCGCCGGTCGGTGAATATGCTGGCTTAGAATGACGCTGGTTTGTGAATTTGTACGCTACTCGATTATCTGTTCATGTTCTAGACACGGCCCGCGCGCCATCCAACGGCGGTGAGGGTTTCCCGAACGTGATACCGGACATTTTCATCCTGCTCTTTAGCCAGCATCGGCAATAGAGACGGGATCACCGCCGGACCGAATTTCGTCAAGGCCGCCGCCGCCTCCGACCGCGTAATCGTATTCCGCAGAGCCACGATCAGAGAAGGAATCGCGACGGCATCGGCGATCATCCCCAATGCGCGGGCTGCCATCCCCATGGTGGCCATTTCGTCCGTCCATCCGTCGGCACAGGGCGTGGCTGAATCCCTCGGCTCACCCAGTGGCACCCCCTCGACAACCCGCCGTAAAATCGGGACCACGCGGCGGTCGCCGATATGACCGAGGGCTTCGACGGCCAAAAGCCGTAACCCGGGCTCCTTCATCACCGCAACTAAATACTCTACCGCGCGCCCGTCTCGAATTGCGCCCAGCGCCCGGACCACGTCTTCCCGAATCGCCGAGTCCCGCTCATTGAACAAGGCCCGCAGCAAGGGTTCAACGGCATCCGCCGACTTCAGCTTGCCCAACGCCTCCACCGCATGGAGACGAACAAGCCAATCATCATGCTGCAAGGCGTCAATCAATCCGGCCATCGCGGCCACGCCAATGGCGGCCAGCGCACTAGACGCTTCCTCCCGGACGGCCTTGACCTTATCCTGCAACAGCGGCATCAAGGCAGGAACCGTCTCCGGATCGCCGATCCGCCCCAAGCCCTTCGCCGCATGCATGCGCACAATCCAATCGCGACTACCCAAGGCCTGTGTGAGCGGCGCCAGCACTCGTGCATCGGCCAGTGAAGCCAGAATGGCCGACGCCGCCTCTTGCACCTGCAAGGCGGGATCAGTCAAACAGCCTGCCAAGGCCGGAACAGAGACAGACCCGAGCGATGAGAGGGCCCCGACCGCCGCTTCGCGGACGGCTCGGTCACTATCACGCAGCGCGTTGGTCAGAGGCAGGACGGCCCGCGCATCTTTCAATGCGCCGAGCAGGGTCGCGGCCTCTTCACGAATGGCCCAATCCTCGTCCGACAGGGCTGCGATCTGTTCACTGACGGTGTCGGCCATGGTACCTCGGCCTCTGGAGAGGCCATCGACCTTAACACAGCAATTTTTGGGGGGTCAACGCGGGTTGGCCCTACGACCTGACATCGCACCATCCCGCACGCTGGTCGAAACGGAGAAGAAGAGACGCGGGGACGCCGAAAGCTCTCAACAGGCCAGGCACCCCGCGAGAGAAGGCCGGGTATTACCGCACCGATCCTTTCGCAAAGTCTCCACTCGGACCGAAACGACCAATGTCTCCCAGCGGGCGATCGACACGCAGATTGTCGGCCTGGCTGGAATCCACGGAGGTTTCCTCATCAGGAGGCGTCCATCCTAAGTGCTCCAGCGTTTCCACGACCAGCAAGCGTAGAGAATCCTTTGCGGTCAACCGGACTGACGCATAGGACAGCACGCGTTCGCCTTCGGCTTCAACCTCCGAGGCCTTCGGATCGTACAGGAAGGAAATCAAGGGCTCGATGGCCGAATCTCCGATCAACACCAACGCAGCGGCAGCCTTTTCGCGCAACACCCCGTCCTTCAAGAGCATGATCAGATCAGGAATCACACGCGGATCGCGGAAGTGCCCGAGCGCCGTCGCGGCTGCTTCCTTAATAAAAGCGTCTTCGCTGACGATACATCCTGGAGTCGGTGTCCCATCCTGCCGAACGCCTTTGCCTTTGAGGGCAGCCAGCACCGCCGGGAGGGCCCGCGGATCACCGATCATCCCGAGCGACGCAATGGCATGGCGCTTCACGGCGCCATCCTTCATAGCTTCCAAGAGCCCGTCGATCGCCCGCGGGTCGCCAATCATGCCCAGGGCAATCGTGGCATCTTCGCGCACGGCCCGGTCCGGATCTTTGAGCGCCTCGATCAAGGCATCCACGACGCGCGGTTCACGCACCCAGCTGCGGCCGATTTGATAGTCCGTCGTCATACCGCCCAACGCGCGAGCCGCATGGCAACGTACGACAAAATCCTTGTCCTTCATCGTGTCAAGAAGCAGATCGACTGATGGCTGTCCGATTGCGACGAGCGCGATACCGGCGGTCTCACGCACGATCTTTGAGGAATCCCGAAACAGCTTGATCAAGGGAGCAATAGCCTTCGCATCGCCGATTTTTCCCAACGCTTCCGCCGCCGCGCTCTTCACCGCGCCGTCACGATCCCGGCAGGCAAATACCAATGCGTCGACAGCACGTGCATCGCGAAGATCGCCGCAAGCCTTGGCCGCATGTTCCCTGACACGCCACCGTTCATCCTTCATCGCCGCCAGGAGGCGATCCAACTGGCCCGCACCCAAGGACACCACCGCCGCGACCGCTTCGTTGCGAACTTCCATGATCGGATCGTTGAACAACGCGATCAGCGCCTCCATCGCCTTCGGGCCGCCGATCTTGGCCACACCCCACCCGGCCCGTGTGCGCACGGACCAATACTCGTCCCCGCAGGCGCCGATCAGCGCATCCAGGGTGGTCGGGTTCGCCAACTGCGCGAGGGCTTTGGCTGCCTCCTCGCGGGTCGCATCATCCGGATCTTCAAGGGAGTCCAGCAGATCATCGAGTGCCTGTGCCATCGCCCACCTCACTATTCCCGTAATAGGCATCACGTTGACCGCCATGAGGATAGGTGCGCTTGCACCGTACCACCAGGGTCTGAGTCCCGCGGCCCTCCACACATTGATCGAGTGACTTGGAGTATTCCAGTTTCCCGTCCAAACTCACCGTGAAGGGGAAGTCGAAGGTAAAACTGATGAACTTATATTGTCCCGGCTTGAGCTGTAACTCACGCGTTTCGGTCGTCCGGTACGCATCGGACGTTTCCGGATCCAGCACCCAGAGCGGTGGCGTGATGCCGGGCACCTGCCACCAGGACTGCGGCACCAGCGGGG
>JACCDG011928536.1_pt1 | contig 24341 bp, 15 predicted proteins | sample 7442471 | NCBI WGS metagenome assembly JACCDG01 (sample SAMN15323444, study PRJNA562643) | freshwater metagenome | isolation source: river surface water | place: USA:Blue River Watershed | collected 2017-08-17 | reverse complement strand
ATACGCCACGTGGTCATGCGGGTATATGAAATCCTCGGTTCAAAAGAATATGCAACAATGGCATAATTTCTGTTTGAAAATGCAGGAGTAGAAAGATTGGACATGTTTTTTCTCGAAGTAAGATCAAATGTCCAGGTCCTTTTAAAATTAACCCTGCCCCTGATCATATAATCTGAAAATGAACGCGACTCAGGTCCGTAACTCAAAAATGCTTTTTGGGTATTTTGATTGATGTTCAAATCCAAGCCCCATAATTGGCTGAATTTATTGAAGGAAAGCGCATAGGTGGATATGCGATCTGAACTGATGATTGCCGAATCCAAACCTGTTTTTTTGAAAGGATTTATTTTTCTGCCAAAAGATGCAAACATCTTGTCATTTGTCTGGAAATTGGATTGGAAATACAATTTCTTTAAAAAAGCAGAGAATGGGCCTGTAGAAAGCAGGGATTTGGAGGGATCAATGCTTACCTGATAATTGAATTGCAGATAATTGGATTTTGCAAAATCATTCGTGGGTGTAAATATTTTAAAAAATTTTGCCTGATCCCTGAATCTTGCAATTTCAAATTCATTTAATTGTTGAATATTGTCATTGTTGTAATCAATCCAAGCATACTCTCCCTGACCAATAGGTACTTCAAAAAATGAAAATGTTTTTCTGGGCTCTTGTCCTGATCCTATTTCATACAATGCAGTACCATTGATTGCATTTCTCCAATATTTGGCAAAATATTCCACTCTGCCCAACAGGCTTTGTTCTTTATTGTCGCCTGCAGCTCTTTGAAAGTATTCCAATGTTCTAAAAATTGCACTGGTCCTGAGTTGATGAAATTCATTCGACATCCATTCGTATTGAAAATTGTAATTCTGGCTTCTGTCAACCCGTTTCATTTCCTTTCCACCAGGAAGCTCATCTGTCCGTGTAAAATATTTGAAAGTCCACTTGTTCATCTGACTTTGATCTGAACCGGTTGAAAGTTGGAATGTATTGAAGGAAAAACTGGAGGGTGTAATGGAATCACTGAGCTGAAACCTTGATATTGAATTTTCCTTTGAATACTTCAGTCCAATGGTTTGATTGGATAAGATGGGGAGAATTTTCATGATATCAATATCAGGACGTATAAAACTTCCCCTGATGTTCTTGTCTCTAAAAGATGTATAAGATATTACGTTGTTTACAATCCAATTTTTTTGGTTAAAGTGCTGATCAATTTGATGGCGATCACCTTTGTAATCGATTCCCCTTTCATATCTAGTAAATCCATATTTCAAAAAAGTGGATGTTTCATTCTCTATGCCAGTTCCAACATTGAGTATTTTTTCATCTGTAGCAATTGGAATAAAATCCAATCCCCAATCTCGCATAAATTCCACCGTCCTCAATCTTTCAACGGGCTTGAAATCTGCATCTGCGTATTCAAACTGAGCGGCTGATTTCAGATGGAGTTGTGCCCGATTGTTAAATTGTTTTTTGTGGAGTAATTGAAGTTTTGCAGCTGCACCAAGGTCGTTTTGCTTGTCCTTCTGAGAAACAGTGTTGAGATCATAGTTGCTCAATGCCGCATCTGATATGATTTGAAATGATGGGCTCAGGTCCCACGTGGATGAAATATTGTAAATCTGTTGCGACTTGGGGGCGACTAGCAAAACATCTGGTTCAAACCTTCCTCGTTTTTTGCCGGTTATGGGATCGGGAGCGATCCATTTATACACTTTACCATTGATTTGAAGAGCAGTATCCAAGAGGTAGTCGCCATTGCCTGCACCTTTGTCAAAAAAAGACAGCGAGTACAAATCAGGACTTGCAGACGGACTGTAAACATAAATGGTTTGTTTCAGTGCCGCCTGAACGGTTGTATCGACTTTGCGGTAGAGTATTTTTCCACTGCCGAATGTCTCAGGCATGGCTGTAGAGTAGAATGCCTTGTTTACCTGATCGCCCAATCCTGCCAGAAATGTTTTTTCTTGGGCTCCCAGTGTCTGATTGATGGGAGAATTTCTGGCATCTGTATTGTTGAAGTACCCAAATGTGACAGTAAAATTTTTACGGTTGGATAAGGTATTGTTGAGAAACAATTGAGAATTCAGGTAATTGCGATCAGCGTATTCAAATTCTACCTGGATTCTCTTGTCTTTCGTAATCATTTGTTTTGGCATGAATGTAATTTCAGCCGTATTGTAATTGATGATATAATCCTGATCCTCCCCCCTCTGCATCATCACTCCATCGATAAATACCCGCTCCGTTCCTGCCAATACAATAAAAAACATCTCCTGATTGGCGCCCTTCAAACGATAGGGTCCTTGGTTTCCTTCAAGTCCTTGAAAAATATTTCTGGTAAACTTCCCTCTCGCCACTGCGCCGCTGACTTGCAGATCATTGCTCAGTTGGTGACCGATTTCATGTTTTCTCTGAAAAAAAACACCTTGCAGGCGTTTGTAAAAACCCAAATAATTTTGTTGTTGTCGGATATCAAAATCACCCAGTTGTAGCTTCCATTGTTGTTTAGAAAATTGAATGGAGACTCTGTCAATTTCGTTTAAATTCTGTGTAGAGCCATCCGGCTGGATTGGAAGGTTGTTGTCTGAGATGGCGGCAGACAAGTAGATGCTGTCTGCGAGGTATCCATTCATTTGCAAATTCAAGCTGGAATTCAAGATGGCATCTTGTCGATTTCCGAATGACAAAGAGCGCCCCAGGCTTCCTGCCGTTGCAATTTTCCCAAAATCGATTGGCTTGGCATTGAATTTCTCAGATGTGATTTTTTGGGGGGCAGCGCCGACTCTGTAAAAAATGCTGTCGAAGGAAAGGCGCTTGTAAATTGACTGATTTGAGAATGGGAACACCCTGTATTCGATGTCAAGCGATGGAGTTGGAGGCTTTTTTCTCCAGAAAATTGTGGATTGAGGGTAATGTATGTAAAAATCAAGCGGTTCGTCAGATTTGATCACCAATGAACCTGGAACGATAGAGGCAGTATCAATTTGGGTTGTGTCGGATGACACAAAGATTTTTTTCTTTCTGATGTTAGAAAGTTGTTGTGAAAATACGGGGATACTGAAAATAAACAGTCCCCATACAATCAAAACCCTTCTGATCGACACATTTTTTATTTAATCAGTTTCATCGCAATGGGATCCCAGTTGACAATCTTCTTTTTTTCATAACTGAGGTTGCTTGCCAGTGCTGGTCCGGCTGCCCTGAGCCCAAATGTTGGATCTTCCACCACCGTTCCTTTCGTTCTGATGGCTTGAAAAAAGTTTGCAAAATGATCGACTCTTTGATCGTATCCAACGGGTGCAGCATATTTGAACTCTTCTGCAGGAAAAACTTTGCGGTCATCTTCGGAAAACTTTTCATTGTACCATTTGACGTAAGCATTTTTTTGTTCCTCAGAGAAATTGATATGTGCATCGTAGGTGCCAAGCGGCTCAGCTTTGGGGAGTTTTTGTTTTCTGATGGTAAACTTGTTGTTGCCCCACTCAATAACTCCCTCTGATCCAACAATGCGGGTTCTGTTGCTTCCACCGGAACCGTCAGCGAAGTTGACACGGAGTTGCATTTGAAATGCAGCATGTTGATCAGTTTGAGGATAGTCCATGATTGAAGCCAGTACATCCGGAACATCTCTGCCATCTTTCCAATAGCTCAACTGTCCACTTGAAAATATTCTGGTGGGGCCGTTTGAATCCAGCGCATGATGTACGGCAGAAATCAGGTGGATGAACAGATCTCCTGCCACTCCAGTGCCATAATCCTTGTAATTTCTCCATCTGAAGAACCTGGTGGGATCAAATGGGCGCTTGGGGGCATCTCCCAGGAAGGTCTCCCAATCTACTGTTTCGGGGGAAGCATCCAATGGAATCGCATATTGCCAGGCTCCATTCGAACTGAATCTGTCATTGACGGCTTCGACCAGATTGATTTCACCAATATCACCGTTTTTGATTCTTTTTTTTGCTTCGGCCAAGGTGATGCTGCTGACACCTTGTGAGCCAACGATCATCACCATGCCGGTCTCCTTTTGTGTTTTGATCACAGCGTGTCCCTCATCCAGGTGTTGAACCATTGGTTTTTCGCAATAAACATGTTTGCCTGCTTTCATCGCAGCGATGGAAATATGATCATGCCAATGGTCTGGTGTAGCGATGATGACTGCGTCGATGTCTTTGCGTTGGAGGATTTCACGAAAATCTCTGGTTGTAAAGAGATCTTTGCCGTAAAGTTCTTTGGCACGATCCAGGTGACCCTGATACAAATCACATGCGCCGGCAATTTCAACGCCCGGCACTTTCAGTGCTGCGCGCATATCTCCGAATCCCATGATCCCCATCCCAATACCTGCCACACGAATCTTGTCATTCGCCATGTATCTTTTTTCAGGCTGTAGGATCTGAATTTTCTCTTCGTCCATCGAAAAAGCTCCCATGGTACCTCCCGTAAACAAGGCTGCAGTACCACCAAGCTGACGTAAAAATTTTCTTCTGTTGGATGACATAGATCAATCGTTTGAATGTTGATTTAAAGTTAGTCATTTGAGGAAAGGGGACAAAAAATAATGCGCGCCCGGAGGGCGCGCATATAAACTTATATTCTGAAGGATGTTGCTATTAATCAGCCGACAAAGTCGCATCGAGATACTCGCGGTTCAGTCGGGCGATGTTCAACACTGAAATCTCTTTCGGGCACTCCGCCTCACATGCATATGTATTGGTGCAACTTCCGAAGCCTTCTTTGTCCATTTGAGCAATCATGTTTACTACACGCTGCTTTCTTTCAGGCTCTCCCTGCGGCAACAATGCCAAGTGAGAAACTTTGGCCGAGACGAACAACATGGCGGAAGCATTTTTACAGGCTGCTACGCAGGCACCACATCCAATACAAGCCGCAGCTGCAAAGGCATCATCAGCCTTGTCTTTTTCAATTGGCAGTGCGTTCCCATCCACAGCATTACCGGTATTCACAGAAATATAACCTCCTGCCTGTATGATTCTGTCAAAAGCACTGCGGCTCACCATCAGGTCTTTGATGACCGGAAACGCATTCGCTCTGAATGGCTCGACAGTGATCATGTCGCCATCCTTGAAGGCACGCATGTGCAATTGGCAGGTGGTTGTTCCCTTCCATGGTCCATGTGGTCTGCCGTCAATCACCATCGAACACATTCCGCAAATGCCTTCGCGACAATCGTGATCGAATGCAATAGGCTCTCCGCCTTTTGCGATCAGTTGTTCGTTCAACACATCAATCATTTCAAGAAATGACATTTCGGATGAGACGTTTTCAACATCGTAGGTTTCAAAATGACCCTGCTCGTTTGCATTGCGCTGACGCCAAACTTTTAACTTCAAATTCATTGAGTAGTGCTGCATATGTCAACTTGTTAACTGTGATTATTTATAACTTCTCTGACTTGGTTTAACGATTTCATAATTGAGTGACTCTTTGTGGAGCTGCCAATTGTCCTCTTTCATTTCCCAAGCAGCCACATACATGTAATTTTCGTCATCCCTCAATGCCTCTCCATCAGGGGTTTGATACTCTTCCCTGAAATGTCCGCCACAGCTTTCATTTCTTTCCAAAGCATCCAGGCACATCAATTCACCCAATTCAATGAAATCTGCTACCCTTCCTGCTTTGTCCAACTCTGGGTTCATTTCATGGATGCCACCGGGAATACGCACATCAGACCAGAATTCTTTTTTCAATGCACGAACCTCCTCAATGGCTTGTTTCAATCCCTCTGCACTTCTTGCCATTCCGCACTTGTCCCATATGATTTTGCCCAAACGTTTGTGGAAGCTTTCGACTGTTTGTTTTCCTTTGATGGAAATGAGTTTATTGATCCTTTCACTAGCATTTTTTTCAGCTTCGACAAAAGCAGGATGATCTGTTGGGATGTTGTTGGTCCTGATTTCTTCTGCCAAATAATTACCAAGCGTATAAGGAATGACAAAATATCCATCAGCCAATCCCTGCATCAAGGCAGAAGCACCCAATCTGTTGGCACCATGGTCACTGAAATTGGCTTCACCGAGGGCATACAGTCCATCGATGGTTGTTTTCAATTCATAATCCACCCACAATCCTCCCATGGTATAGTGTACTGCAGGGTAAATGCGCATCGGGACTTCATACGGATTCTCACCTGTGATCTTTTCGTACATGTCGAACAGGTTGCCGTATTTTTCTTTTACAACTTCCTTGCCCAAAGCTGTGATGGTTTCGGATGAAACATTGCCCAAATTTCTTTTGCTCGCCTCTGCTTTACCGTAACGTTGAATCGCAGCTGCGTAATCCAGGTAAACGGCCTGTTTGGAAGTACCAACACCATACCCTGCATCACATCTTTCTTTTGCTGCTCTTGATGCAACATCGCGTGGTACAAGATTGCCAAAAGCGGGGTATCTTCTTTCGAGATAATAATCTCTTTCCTCTTCAGGAATATCATTTGGTGCACGGTTATCGCCTTGCTTGGCAGGCACCCAGATCCTGCCATCGTTCCTGAGTGACTCTGACATCAGGGTCAGCTTGGATTGATGATCACCTGAAACCGGAATACAGGTCGGATGAATTTGTGTAAAACATGGATTGGCAAAGTAGGCACCTTTTCTGTGTGCTTTCCATGCTGCCGTAACGTTTGAACCCATGGCATTGGTTGACAGATAGAATACATTTCCATATCCTCCTGTACAGAGCAGCACAGCGTGTCCAAAATGTCTCTCCAATTCTCCTGTCACCAGATTTCTGGCGATGATTCCTCTTGCTTTTCCATCGATGATGACCAACTCAACCATCTCATGTCTGGCAAACATTTGTACTGTTCCCAACGCAACCTGACGTTCCAATGCTTGGTATGCACCTATCAACAATTGCTGACCGGTCTGGCCTGCAGCATAAAAAGTTCTTTGTACCTGTGTGCCTCCAAATGAGCGGTTGCTGAGCAAACCGCCATATTCACGTGCAAATGGAACACCCTGAGCGACACATTGGTCAATAATGTTGGTGCTCACCTCTGCAAGTCTATGCACATTCGCTTCACGTGCCCTGTAATCACCACCCTTGATGGTATCATAGAAAAGTCTGTATGTTGAGTCTCCGTCATTCTGATAGTTTTTTGCAGCATTGATTCCACCTTGTGCTGCAATGGAGTGGGCACGACGGGGAGAATCCTGAAAACAAAATGCCTTCACTTTGTATCCCATTTCTCCCAGACTGGCTGCAGCGGAAGAACCGGCCAAGCCTGTTCCGACTACAATGATTTCGAGTTTTCGCTTATTGGCAGGGTTCACCAATTTTACAGATCCTTTGTATTTGGTCCACTTCTCTGATAGAGAGCCCTGCGGGATTTTTGCATCAAGCATGGTATGTTGATTTAAAAATGTTTAGAATAACAATGATACTCCGCCTGTGTTGATTTGCCATCCGAAATGAACAAACAAAGGCATCAATGCGAAAATGAGCGGTACAGCAATCGAAAATACAATTCCAATCGTTTTGATGGTACCATAGTAATTTTTGGATGTAATTCCCATTGTTTGGGCAGCGCTTTGCACTCCATGCAGCAAGTGCCATGAGAGTGAAAAACATCCAAGCAGATAAACAACTACTACCCAAGGAACAGCAAAAATATCTTGCATCTGGGCATATAGATTGTGATACGTTTTTCCATCATACTCTACTTCAGTGAGTCCACCGAATCTGGAAGGAACCCAAAAATGAACCAGATGCAATACCAGGAACAAGAGGATCAAGGTCCCCAACAGTGCCATCGATCTTGAATACCACTTTGAAGTTTTGTTTCCTGCGGTAACTGCGTAACGGCTTTTGCGGGATGCACGGTTTTGGATTTCCAATTGATATCCTTGAACGATATGCAAAATAAAACCAAGAAACAATCCAATCTCCATGATGCGGATCAGGATATTGCTTCCCATAAAATGTGCAGCACGATTAAAGTTTTCTTCTGGATTTGAAAAGAGCACATTCGCATTGATATAACAATGCACCAAGAGAAATACCACAAGGAAAAATCCAGTCAATGCCATGACCAATTTTTTTCCAATCGAAGAGGTAAAAATTTGACTCCAATTCATAAAAAGGGTTTTCAAAATTTATAGGTGCAAAGTTACGTTACAAACTTTATTTATTCACCCAAACGTTTGATCATCAGGTTGTCAACCTTGTTGAACAAATTGATCGGTGTAAAAGGCCTCCAGTCATTCAGGTCTAAAAGTTCAACAAACCTATCAATGCCTGTTCTTTTGAAATCATAGGCTGATTGCTGAGGAAGTCCCAGCATGGCTATCCACCCCCCCTTTTCCTGTACATCTTCGTACCATTCTTCGTAATAACATTCGTCACTGCTGTGAAAATTCAACACGTTCTCTCCAATCATGATGAATTTGCTGATGCCCTGAAAAACCATTTTATCAATCAACTCCCTTTTAAGGGTCATGATATCATTTTCAATGGCATCGTTCCATTCCCCTATCAGTTCAATGACAGCGAAACCGATTTCGTAATCGGCATACAGTACTTTTAAATACAAAGTTTGAGAGCCAATATCATCCCATTGAGGGTGTATGTAATAATTGTATACGGTCTGTGTAAATTCGAACTCAGAGTAAGTTCTGCCAAAAAAAGGAGATTTGGAATCTTCCTCAGCAGTGTAAAGATGTCTCCAATTATAATATGGTTCTATATCATGCATGCTTGCTCTCCATCCACATGTCCATGGCCTTTTTCACACTTCCGTATTTTAACAGCAAAGTTTTTGCCTCTTCGGGTGAATTCAACTGAATCTTTTCCATTAACATTTTTGTTCCTCTGGCTATCAGCTTTTCATTTGTCAATTGCATGTTGACCATTTTATTGTCTTCCACCCTGCCCAGTTGTATCATGACAGCAGTTGAGATCATGTTGAGGATCAGTTTTTGAGCTGTTCCGCTCTTCATCCTTGTACTTCCTGTTACAAATTCAGGTCCCAATTCAACTTCGACCGGAAAATCTGCTTCCTTGGATATCTCGGCATTGAAATTGCAGGATATGGAACCGGTAAGAATGCCCTCTTCCCTGCATTTCCTCAATCCTCCAATCACATAGGGTGTTGATCCGCTTGCTGCGATGCCAATGACAGCATCGTTGGAATGGATGTCATGCTCCCTTAAATCTTTCCAGGCCTGGTGCAGATCGTCCTCTGCGAATTCAACAGCGTTGAACATTGCATTCCTTCCTCCGGCAATGATACCGATAACCATGCCGTGCGGCACTCCATAGGTGGGCGGACATTCAGAAGCATCCACGACGCCCAATCTGCCACTTGTTCCGGCACCGATGTAAAACAATCTTCCCCCGGCAAGCATTTTATCAGAAACAGCCTCCACCAGTGAAGTGATTTGTGGGATGGCCTTGGCTACAGCCAAAGGGACTTTTTGATCCTCTTTGTTGATGTTAAACAAGATCTCATTTACTGGCATCTTTTCAAGATGGCGGTAAAGCGATGTCTCTTCGGTTGTCTTATTTGTTTTTTCCTGCAATTTTCTGCAGATGAAAGTGAGTGAGTCCATCGATGGGATTTTGAATGACCTGCCCAAGACGAAACCCATAAACCTTGCAAAGTTCGTCAATTTTGTCCTTAAAATGAAATGCGATGCTGCCGACAAAATGAACAGGAACACGGGCCGATTGAGGATAGCTCAACAGATGCGTACCCATGAATGCATGAAAACCATCTTCAATAATATTCTCTATGATGTAATGACCTCTGTGCATGGATAAAAACTTTGCAAATCCAGCCAAATACCTGTTGGGAAATGGCTCCTTGTATACATGATGCAAGATTTCGTCCTTGTTGGTTTTAAAAATTTTTATGAAGGATTTTTCAAGTTCATCATCAAGCTTCTTGTAAAGAAAATGCTGCAGCAGAATTTTACCGAAATAGGCACCACTGGCCTCATCCCCCAATACATATCCGAGTCCGGGTGAATTGGCCACCAGTCTGCTTCCATTGAAATAACAGGAATTAGATCCTGTCCCCAAAATGCAAGCAATACCTTTTTCATTGCCACAGGTTGCAATGGCAGCTCCCATGAGATCGTGTGTAACATGAATGGAGGCATCAGGATACAATGCCTTGATAGCACGCATTACAATATTAGCCTTGTTCTTTGTTTTACATCCTGTGCCATAATAATGAACTTGATGGATGGATTTGGAAAGGATTTTTTTGGGAAACTCCTTTCGCATCAATTGAATCATTTCATGTTGGGTCATGTAATATGGACTGATGCCTTTGGTGTAAAAAGTTGACTTTTTACCGTTCTCTAACAAGCGCCATGCTGTTTTGGTTGCACCACTGTCTGCTATTAAAATTGAAATTGCCATATCTCGCTTGAATTCAGGAACTTTGTTGAAATGAATCATTGCACACCATTATGAACAAGCAAAAAATACAGATTTTCATTCCAGTCCTCTTCTCCATTGCCGTCATCTTGGGCATGTTTATTGGATACAAATTACACAGCAATATGCCAAATGCGAAAAGTTTTTTTGGTACAGTTGCAACACAACCTCAAAATGAAATCCTGCATATTATTCAAGAACGATACGTAGATTCAGTTGACAATGAAAAACTATCTGCCTCTGCAATAGATGCCATCTTGAATGAACTTGATCCCCACAGCGTTTTTATACCGGGTAAGCAATTGGGTGCCATCAACGAAGATCTTGATGGTTCTTTTCAGGGCATTGGCATAGAGTTCAATGTTTTAAAAGATACCGTGCATGTTTTGCATGTTGTTGAAGGCGGTCCCTCTGAAAAAGCGGGCATGAAAACAGGTGATAAAATTATAAAAGTGGACGACCACAATGCTGTTGGCATAAAAGATACTGAGGAATTCAAAAAATGGGTCAAGGGTCCGAAAGGCAGCTCTGTTCGCATAGAAGTCATGCGAGGAGAAAAAAAGATCCAGAGAGAAATAACCCGTGACTTCATTCCTGTACCATCGCTCGACGCGTATTATATGATTGATCCATCGAAAGGCTATATCAAATTGAATAGATTTTCCAACAATACCTATAAAGAGTTTCTCGAAGCATTGCAGAACCTTACAAAGAGAGGAATGAAAGAACTCATATTGGATTTAAGGGACAATGGAGGTGGTATTTTGGAGGAAGCCATTGATATCATTGATGAATTGGTTGGCGGAGATCAATTGATTGTATATACCGAGGGATTAAAAAATCCAAAAAAAGAATACAAAGCCAAGAGGAAAGGAATATTTGAAGATGGAAAAATTGTAGTCATGCTCAATGAAAATTCTGCATCCGCAAGTGAAGTCATCGCTGGAGCACTGCAGGATCTTGACAGGGCAACCATCATTGGCAGAAGAAGTTTTGGAAAAGGACTGGTTCAAGAGCAGTTTTCACTCTCTGATGGATCAGCACTCCGTTTGACGACGGCAAGGTATTACACCCCATTGGGAAGAAGCATCCAAAAACCATACGACAAAGGCATAGCTGCTTATGCTTCAGAAGTCATGCAAAGGGTTCACTCCAATGAAAATGCAGACAGCAACAAGTATACGAGCAACGTTGTATTCACAACTGCGAAAGGTAAAAAGTTATATGGCGGAGGTGGCATCTCACCCGATATTTATGTTCCACTCGATAAGATACTGCTCGACACAAATCTGAATATTTTTTACAGAAACAACCTGCTCAGCTTTTTTGCATATCAATATTACATGCAGCATAAAAATAAGATTCAAGCATTCAGAAACAGAGAATCATTCAATACAACTTTTGAGATGGATCCATCCACATACAATGCATTGTTGAAAGAGACCAAATCAAATGTCAAACTCAATCAAGAACAACAGTATTTTATCCATCAGCGTTTCAAAGCAATGTTGGGAAGGTTGGAATGGGGACAAGCTGCTTCAACCTACATTCTCAATGCAAAGGATCAAACATTTTTGAAAGCTGTAGAGGCACTTCGTTAACTCTTTGAGCGGTACAGGTAAATTTGTGAGCTGCAGGTACCTGGTGAAAACAATGAAAAAATATTCGATTTCAAACCGTTGAACAATGCATGCAATGGTCTGATCTGGCCTGTTTTGTATTTTTCACTCAACATGCTCACGTAAAAAGAATCAAACCACATGGGTTTTATTGCGATTTTAGAAAACCCTTTATCCGTCAACAAACGATGCATTGTATCGGGTGTAAAATGATAAAGATGCCTTGGCACATCATATGCAGCCCAATATTCCTTATAAAAACTTGCATCCCAAGATGAAAGGTTCGGTACAGCCACAACCAATGTACCATCCTGTTTTAAAACACGTTTGAATGCATCCAGTGTATCATGCAAATCATGTACATGTTCCAAAACATGCCACAGTGTGATGACATCAAAAGAATTGGAGGGAAGATCTTTCAAATCACTTGGAGATGAAACCGGTGAGCCAATCAAAAGAGATGCTTTTTCCCTTGCTCCCTCGTCAGGCTCCATACCCATCACATTCCATCCTTTCTTTTTTGCATATTTAAGAAATGCACCCGTGCCGCATCCGTAATCGAGCAGATTGCCTTGTTTACTTTGAGCACTCGACTGCAGAAGGTTGAATTTACGCTTCAGTGAGATGTTTCTTACCAATTGATAAACCTGATTGAACAATCCCTTGTTGCTGTCTGTATGCGATATGTAGTCTGATGATTGGTAATATTTACCGATTTCTTGCTGCGCAGGAGGATGATTTGTATAAACAAACTTGCATTGTGAGCACTGCACCAGATGGAACAATTGATTGGAAACTGTATAATCCTTTACTTCAAGAAAAGAGCTTGACTCGGCATGAGAACAAATCGGACAACTCAACGTATAAAATATTATTTGTTCAAAGTATAAGTTATGGATGTTTCATTTGCATTTACCCTATCGTATCTGCCATCCAAAACTGAAAAATTACCCAGAAAAAATCTTGTTATGATGGCAACTGCCGCAATTGAAATCAAAACAAGTGATGCAATTTGCCATTCCTGCCAAGCCATGCCCCTGCGTTGATCCTCAAAATATTGATGCAGGTCATCAGAAGTCTGCATTCGGTCACCTGTCAATACATCATGCGAATATGACTCTCGGACAACATGTTCGTAGGGGATCTTACCAGAAAACGATTCCAATTCCTTCTGGGGAACAAAATCAATTCTCCTGGCATCATTCAACACAAAAAAACCTATACCCTCCCACTCAACACGTCCATTCAATTCAAGCTGTTCAGCCACGTGATGAGAGAAACTGTTGCACAACTGGTCGACTTCCCCTTCTCCAATATTCAGCTGTGATTGTAAATAAGCATTCCTGGATTCATCTGCAAATTCGGATGTTTGCTCAAAATGAAAGCGAAATACCGGGGAGTAGAATAATTTATTGGCAAAATCATTGGTTGATGGCACCCTGATCAAGGACAACACCCCGAGTCCTGGTAAACCGATTTCACCTTTCAGTGAAAAATATTTGTACAAACTCTGTGAGAACTCGCTGTTCATTGTTATCTCTTTGCTGTTTTACCCAATGCATATCTTACGCCTCCCAATACATTGAACCCATATGCAGTGTACTGATTCCAACGTTGATATTGGATATTGGCAATATTATTCAAATCAATCCAAAATCCCCATTTTTCATTCAAATTATATTTCACATTGATTCGCAGATCAGCAGCACTTTTCAATTTGACAGTTGAAATGGAATTGTTCGCATAGGAGCCCGTCCAAAAGCTACTGCCAAAAGAAAAATGAAGTTTTTCGATTGGCTTCCATTCGGTTTTCAATTCCCACTGAAATGGAATCATTCCAAAAGGCTTTTCATACATTGTTTGACGCTGGAAATAGGTCCACTTCAAATTGGATGAAAAAGAAATATTCGAATTGACGGTATATGTAAGATTTGTTTTTAGATCAACTGTTCTCAGAGAAGACTCAAAAATGGTCATAAAATCTTTTCCAATGGGTGGGCTGTTGATGAAAAGCGGGAGATTTTTGTGCTGTGTCAATCCTGCCTGAAAATCAATGGACAATCCATTTTTACTTTGGAAATCGAATCCAGCAAATAAATAATGTTGTTCATAAACAGGGCTTATTAAATTAAGCTGTGGATTGATAAACGGATTGAACATCAACATTTTGAAAGGTGAATTGATTTCATAGGTTGATAGAAATCCTCCTTTAGGGGTCCACTTTCCCTCGTCCAAGTTGTATTTGACAAATATATTGGGCACGACCTTTGCATTGCGATTGAAATAAACAGGAAGGGCCTTGACATCAAGATTCCATTTTTGAAAAATCATTGTTGCTCCAACAGGCCATTGGAGTAAGAAAACATTTTCCACAAAAGAACGTTGAACTGCATTTACATGCATCCAAGAAAACATGGGTGATGATTTGAAAAGAAAATCCTTTTTCCATTTGAAATCAGCATGCATTCCAATAGAAGCACTTACAGTATAGTAGTTCTGGTTGGTTGTCAAATAATCAAACGACGCAAAAGGATTCACTTTCATTTTTCCCTCCTCACCAGCTATGTTATGGAGAGAAGCATTCAAGTTAAAGTTGGTAAATCTTTGCTTCAGGTCTTCATCCCTGATGTTTACAAATTGTTTATCAAAGCCGAATGTCCTGTAATTGAAATCCTCTATGCTGGAGCCAATTTTAAATTGATAATTTTCAGAAATTCTTTTTTTAAAAGAAGCACCCAAAGTCCCAATGGCATGTTGTTGTCCGGGTAATTTACCCTTCATAGATAGGTAATCGGCATTTACATGCAAAAATTGATCCGCTTTACCTGATGCATATGAGATAGAACCAAAAGGAGATTTTAAGTTGCCGTAACCAAGATGTGCAATCAATTGATCACCCTCCACCTCTTTCACAGGTGCATTGTATGCAAGAGGCTTGATGGTAAATCCACTCATGGGTGTATTGAAAGATAGCTTTACAGGTTCATAAGAAAAGGCATACCGGGTAGTATCCCTTGCTATGGCATCCGGACGAAATTCAATTTTGGATGATTTGATGATGCTGGGCTTGAATGAGGAGGTAATATTGATCTCCTCTTTTGACGATTTATCACCTTGCGCCAGAACACTTGTGGGTGTCAGTTGAAACAATAAAAGAACAAACGATGTGTATGAAAATATTTTCATTTTTTCTTGCCGATGGATTTTTCTTTGTTTTCAACTGTTTTCAACAGATCGGTTGCCTCTGTCTTCAAATCAGCTAATGTACAATGCTCAATCACACTTTTCAGGGTTGCTTTGGCATTGAAATAATCTTCTTGAACAAAGAATATTTCTGCCAACAATAAATATGCTTTTGTGATCCATTTTTCATAGGATCCAGATTGTTCAATGGTATGAATTGCCTCTTTTTCAGCATTTTGATAATCACTCATCAAAAAAAAGTTGCGGGCTATTTGATACCTCGATTCAGCAGCAACAGCACTTGAATGCGATGTTGTATTTCTGAAAAACGCTGTGGATTTCACATAATCTTTTTTGATTTGTGCATCGTACCCCAAGATTGCATTTGACAAAACAGAATCCTCTGTTGTTGCAACTGGTGACTCGATCATTTTTTGTGTCCAGGGAATAGCATCTGCATAATTGGCAAGTTGGAATTGAGATTTCATGATGCCTCTCAGTGCATCTGTTTGGATATTGGCTGATGCAGCAATTTCATTTAACCGAAGATAACACCTAAGTGATGAGGCATAGTCTTTTAGCTCATTGAAATAAAGCTTGGCTGCATTGTGGAGCGATTTCTCTTGAAAGGCAGTGACTCCTTTGGTTGCAATGGATTCAAGCACTTGTGCTGCTTCTTTGTATTGTTTCGATTTAAGCAGTACTTCCCCCTTCAATGCAAGCACATTGGCAATGTACAATCCATCAGGAAATTGTGTAATGTACCCATCCAATGTATTGAGAACAGCTGGTGAAGGGTCTATCGCATAGGCATTTTGAATAAACCTGTACATCAGTGAATCTTTCTCAACCTGGGTGATTGATTTTCCGGCAGACTCCAGGAATCTCTGGTAGTCATTGATCTTCCCGTTCTCCAAAAACATCAGCTTGGCATTTTCCATCGCTTCAGCTGTTTGCGCTGAGCTGGGATATTGCTTGATCAAAACATTGTATTGCTTGATGGCATCATCCGCCTGGTCGAGGTTGAAATATGCGATGCCCAATTTTAAATGGATCATGGGACGCAATGCGTCATTGTCATCGACCAATTCAAGCATTTTTTTCAACAGAGGAATGGCATTTTCAAACAACTCCTCAGACATATAAGTATCTGCCAGCTCCATGTTCATGAGTGAGAAAAATGAAGATTGAGGATACCGGAGCATTGCATTTTTCAACATGGAAATTTTTGATTCAGGCGATTTCATTCCCTCCAACATGGCAAGCTGGAGCTGGGCATAATCTGTTCCATAGCCCTCCGAGGAAGTTATTCGAGAATACAGCGACTTGGCTTTGGGAAAGTTTTTATCCATGTAGCTGCAGTCGGCAGCGCGAAGAATGGACTCGCGAACTTTTTGATCATTTACATCATTGTCAATCAAAAAAACTTTCTCAAAATATCCATATGCTCTTTTATACTCCTCAAGTTCATAATAGCAATAGCCCAAATTATAATTTGCATTGATTTCATTGGCCTCTCCACTGGCATATGCAGGATTCAACAGGTATTGTTGGAAAAGTTTTGCAGCATTGCCATAATTATTTTTTCTGAATGATATTTCGCCAAGCCAAAAAATAGAAAGTTGGTAATAACTTGAATGAGGATACGCAGTCAACAATTTGAGCACTTGTTCTGCATTTTCATACTGTACATCATAGATCAATTCCAAACCGCGACCATAGAAAATTCGAGGAATCATATTTTTTACGAGAGGATTCGACAAATCCAATTTATCCAACAGTTCTATTGCAGCCTTGAAATTGTTTGTTTTGGTGTAGTACTGGAGCAATATTTCTTTTATTTCCTGATTGAATTTTGAGTTGGGGTATTCATCTAAAAAAGAAGCGATGGTTTTGAATCCCTGATCTTCAAACCCCAATTCAAAGGAAAGTTTCCCATCCAAAAAAGTAGCAATTTCCTTTTTACCGGGATCTAAATTGGACGTAGTGCAATACTGAAAGGAAGTCCTGGCGTTGGATTTGTCACCCAAATCAAGATATGAGAGTCCCAGTACAAACATGGCCTCAATTGCAATATCATCTTTACCTACCGACAAAGGTTTGAGTTGTTCGATGGCTTTGGTATGTTTTTCCAAGTGATAATAACTGGTGCCCCATTCAAATCGCTGAACAGGATTGAGCGAAACTCCTTGAGCAATTATTTTTTCATACAAAGAAGCAGTTTTAGCATATTCATCCTGATTAAAATAAATGGAAGAAAGCAATTGCATTGTCTCCACCAAGTGCAACCCATCTGAATTCTTCAAATATGCTTCACCATATTCAAGCGCCTTGCTCTCCATTCCTTTATCATGGTATATATATGCCAGGTAAAAAGGAATTGCCTTGGCATATTGAGGATCCTTTTCAATAGCTGAAAATTGGTTCAGCGCATCATCGTAATTATTCTCTGAAAATGAAATGAATCCCATGTAATACTGAACGTCATTTTTATAGATTGACTGCTCAAGCTGCATCAGGCTTTTGAGATAAGGCTTGGCATTGTCAAATTTTTTCTCAGAGAAATAAGAAACAGCTTTTTGAAATTGAACCTGCTCGTTTTGTCTATTGTTTAAATAAACCAGCTCTATGGATTCCAGATAGGTCAACGCTTCGGAAAACATGGAAAGTTCAAAATAATAATCAGCCAGAAGAAATGACAGCAACGATTTATTTGATTGATAAGCGGAAGTACGGATGTATTCAATAGCACTGTTGATAAAAAAAGACTCCCGTTGAATGACCCCTATTTGAATGCGTTTGAATGTCAGTTTTTCCTTCAACGCATCGGGTGCTGACACATTACTTTTGGAAACAATATTTTCGATATAGTCTATTGCTGAGGGATATTGTTCCAAAGCAATCAATTCATCAATTTGTTTCAACCACCTGTTCTGTAAGAAATGGCCAACATTTTCCTGAGCAATAGCAGGATAGCTGAAAAAAATACATCCCAGCAAAGCCAACCGGTAAAAAAATAAACGTGTGAAGTGCAACTTACAGTACATCTTGATTAGGTACCCAAAAATAAACCTTAAATGATGAGAACAATCATTATTGTAACTTTGCAATACGGATATTAACATTGAGTTATACACATTTACAATGGATCTGAACAAGCACATAGCCGCAACCATCATTACAATTGGAGATGAACTGCTGATTGGACAGACCATAGATACCAACAGTGCCTGGATTGCATCATCCCTCAACAAAATAGGCATCACCATCAAAAGAAGGGTTGCAGTGGGAGATGAATGGGAAGCCATATGGCAATCACTGGAGGATGAAGGAAGGCTGGCACAAATCATTTTGATTACAGGAGGTTTGGGCCCAACATCGGATGATATCACCAAACCACTGCTCTGTAAGTTCTTTGGCGGAAAACTGGTCACCAACCAAGAAGCGCTGGATAATGTGGTAGATATTTTTACAAAAAAACTAAACAGACCACTGCTGGAAAGGAATTTAAAGCAGGCTGAAGTCCCTGATAACTGTACAGTCATCCAAAACAAGAGAGGAACTGCCCCTGGCATGTGGTTCGAAAAAAACAACGTAATCTATGTTAGCATGCCTGGTGTACCACATGAGATGAAAGGCATGATGGAGGATTTTGTAATTCCAGAACTGCTTAAAAAATTCAACGTTCATCCGGTGCAGCACCGTACCCTGCTGACAGCAGGAATCGGTGAGTCCTTCCTCGCTGAAAAACTCACAGATTTTGAATCGAGCCTTCCGGATAACATCAAATTGGCCTATTTGCCAAATTATGGCATGGTAAGATTGCGCCTTACAGATTTGCAGTCAGCCGCAGACCAATCAAGCATAGATGAATATTTTCAAATGCTTAAAATCCAAGTACAGGACTTCATGGTCATTGACGATGATGTCAGTATGCAGGAGGTCATTGCCAGAAAATTAATGGATACTGGAAGAAGCATTGCAGTGGCAGAGAGCTGCACAGGAGGGTACATTTCACAACTCTTTACCCAAATGGCCGGCAGCAGTCAGTATTTTTTAGGCAGTGTGGTCAGCTACTCCAACGAAATGAAACAAGACGCATTGCATGTACCTGAACAGATCATCCAGGAATATGGTGCAGTAAGCTCCCAAACTGTTGAAGCAATGGCGGAAGGCATCAGAAAATTGTCCAATGCAGATGTTGGATTGGCTACTTCAGGCATCATGGGTCCGGGCGGAGGCACAGATACAAAACCAGTGGGATTCGTATGGGTCGGTTTCAGCTCCAAAGAAAAAACATTGAGCACAAGTTTTCAATTCCGCTTTGACAGAAGAAGAAATATAGAATTGACTGCAATCAGCGCACTCGACTTTCTGAGGAAAAATATGGGATAAGTACTTCAGAAAGATAGTTTTACACATCCAATTAAAGAGTAACTTTGCATTGAAATTTCCTTCAATTGGCAACAGCGAATGTCATAATGCCCAAGCTCGGTGAGAGCATCGTGGAAGCCACCATACTGAAAATCCACAAAAAAGTTGGAGAAGCAGTCAGTCTTGACGAAACATTGATGGACATCGCGACTGACAAAGTGGACAGTGAAGTTCCCTCCACAGCAGAAGGGATCATCGAAGAAATTCTTTGCAACGAGGGCGACATTGTAAAAATTGGATCTGTCATTGCCAAAATAAGATCAACAAAAGAATCAATTGCCCCCGAAAAGACGGTCCCGCTCAACGCCTCACCCATCCAAGTAAACGGCAAGCAACAACCAACGGATGCTGACACAGCTGTACCTTATTTACCCACTCCTGGTGTCAAGAGAACAGAAAGTGCAAAGTTTTACTCTCCGCTTGTCATGAATATTGCTACAAGTGAAGGAATAGCACTCAGTGAGCTGGAGAGCATCAACGGTACAGGTGCTGATGGCAGGATTACCAAAAATGATATCCTTGGTTATTTGGCGAAAAAGAAAAGTGGAAAAGAACAGTTTGGATCATCAAATGACAACCAATCACACATTGAATCTTATGCAAACATTGCTCCAGTAGGAAAAGCATCTGGAAATGTTGAAATCATTGAAATGGATCGCATGAGGCGATTGATTGCTGATCACATGACGAAAAGCAAATCAACCAGTGCGCATGTAACAAGCTTTGCCGAGGCAGATGTAACCAATATGGTTCAATGGAGAGAAGCAAACAAGCAGATATTTGAGAAAAGAGAGGGCGAAAAAATCACCTTTACTCCCCTCTTTATTGAAGCATTGGTAAAATGTCTCAAGAAATATCCTATGTTGAACTCAAGTGTGATTGGAAATGAGATTCACATTAAAAAAGACATCAACATTGGAATGGCCACTGCACTCCCCAATGGAAACTTGATCGTCCCTGTTCTCCATCATGCTGATCAGTTCAATATCATTGGATTGACCAAGCAAGTAAACAGACTTGCCAACAACGCAAGAGCAGGAAAACTTCAGCCTTCCGATACACAAAATGGCACATTCACTTTCACCAATATTGGCACATTCGGTAGCTTGATGGGCACTCCCATCATCAATCAACCTCAGGTTGCCATTTTGGCCATTGGCGCCATCAAAAAGAAACCGGTTGTTATCGAAACCGATCAAGGTGACAGTGTGGGAATCCGACATATGATGTTTGTATCCATGTCCTATGATCACAGGATCATCGACGGTTCCCTCGGATCTATCTTTTTGAATGAATTTGTAAAATGTCTGGAGGAGTTTGACCCCTCCAGAGACATATGATCTTTTCTATTGATCGAGGTCTGTTTCGAGTCCCCAATTGATTCCTTTTTCCACTGCAGGTACGCCCTTCGTTAACCAGACAGCAGGCTTTTCACCTTTCAATTTCCAGTCAAAAAACTGTTGTTCCCTTATTTGGATATCTTTCCTGTTTTTTCTCTCAACCAGGTTATGTGCTTCTCCATTGTAGTTCAACATCCAGACTTGTTTACCCAATCTTCTCATGGCAGTAAACATTTCAATGCCCTGATACCAGGGAACAGCACCATCTGCATCGTTTGCCATGATTACCAAAGGCGTACTAACCTTGGGCAATGAGAACAGAGGAGAGTTGTCCAGATATGATTTGGTATTCTGCCAAAGGGTCGCTCCAATCCTGCTCTGACTTCTTTCGTATTGAAATTGACGGTTCATTCCACTCTCCCACCTGATGCCGCCGTAAGCACTTGTCATGTTTGCTACCGGTGCACCAGCCCATGCAGCAGCGAAAAGGTTTGTCTTGGTAATAATATAGGCAGCCTGGTATCCACCCCAACTCTGGCCTTGAAGTCCCATTTTGGTACTGTCAACCCAACCTTTCTTCACCAAGGCCCTTGCACCGCTTACAATATAGTCAAAAGCCGATTTACCGGGCAATGCATTCGCATAATAGATGTCCGGTGCCAACACGATATACCCTCTGCTCACAAAAAATGGAATATTCAAACGGCTGGGTGTAGGCGCGGGAGCAAGGTAATTGTGCAAACCATCTGAGAGTGTTTCATAGAAATAAACGATCAGTGGGTATTTTTTCCCAGATTCAAAATTTTCAGGCTTGTACACAATCCCTGTTGCCTCTTTCCCGTTGTATGCCTTCCATTTGAACAATTCAGCAGTCATCCAATTGTATTGTGACTGTTGTACATTGATATTGCTCAACTGGTAGTTGGATTTAAAATCAGTTGTATAAAACAAAGCAGGAGATTGCGATACATTCTCTTTTGTGAAGATGAATTGCTCTGCATGCTTTGCTTTCAACAATAACCCAGAGGCATAAGCACCCATATGCAATGGTTGAACAGAATCATTGGTCCCCAGGATATATTTTCCAAAACCGGATTGCTTGCTCTTTTCATTGAAAAGACTCAAATAAACAACCTGGCCATTGGAAAGAAAGTTATGCTCTGGATCAGTCTCCAAATAACGGTAGCGGATATTTGATCTTCTGCCGGCACCTTTGGTAATGGAAACAGGATCTTGCTTTGCCGCTGGATGCAATTTCCAGATATCGAATCTGTCATAGACCAGCAAGGCATCATCATTTTCCATCCATCTTACAATGCCATACGGGGTTGGTGCAGAGGGCATATCATATTCTTCATCGTACAGTTTGACAGGGACTTTTTTACTTATACATACAACCTTTTGATCATCGTATGTGAAATAGGCTTTTTGCATCATGTCATACCAATATGCATACTTGCCATTGGGGGAAAGCTGTGCTTGTCCCAAGATGTCAGCAGCAAACTTCTTTCGCTGACCAGTAGCAGGATCAACACTGTAAAAGTCTTTTTTGGTTGCACCTTCCCATTGCATGGGAATCCTTTTGCCCTTGTCAGTCATGCCCAGAAAAAAAGATCCATCACCTTCTTTGGAAACCATCACAACCGGAACATCCTTGTCAGCAAGTTGCACGAATTGTTTCTTTTCTATATCAACCATAGAGAGATAAGACCGCTTTTTTTCCTGATCCAAATTCTTCAACTGATAGGGCTGCAAATAATCATCGTTGTAATGCCAGACATCAAGTTTTACCAAATCCATCTCAACCAATGAAGTGTCTTTCACGGGTGGGATGGGCATTGTTCCCAGAAATAATCTTTTGCCTGATTTACTGAAATATGGAGAAGAAAATTCGCTGATGGTCCAGTTGGCTTTCATGCCGACGGTGTACTTATCTGCTATGACAGCAGCTTGCTTGTCACCATTCTGCCAAAAATACAATTTGAAAAATTTTTGTGCTGATTTTATAGCTGTATCAACTTCTGCATGAAAAGCAACCTGGTATCCATTCTCATCAACAGCCAGGTTTTTGATTTGATTTGCTTTGTTGAAAATGGTGTCCAGTCTTTTTTCTGCTGACCTGAATATTGTGACCTGTGGACGAACCGATTTATCTTTTTTGTGATGGGTAGAAGCCGCAACAAGCAACTTGCCATTTTTACTCCAAGTATATTCAGAAACGAGTTTTATGTATTGCTTGTAGCTGCCTCCCAATTGAAGAACAACAAGGTCTGTTCCCTCTTTTATCAAGCTGACCTCGTCAGAACCGTTTTCAGCATCCTCCATCCAATCATCATCACCTTCTTTTGCGGTTAATTTTCTCTTTTGTTTTTTATCGGGCGTTTGTTCAATGATGATGGGAATTTTCTTTTTACTTGTATCGGCCGACTTGGCAACTGTTGTGTCTTTTTTTACGGTAGGTTTGGTTGAATCTGCTGCGTTCAAGGCAGATAAGTAGGCCAGGTATTGATTCTTTTCATTCAGTTTGTAAGAGATGACCAAAGGAATTTTATCGATAGACATGTTTGAAAGAGAAAGAATCGCCAGAGAATCCTTCGGCATCTCATCTGCCTTTTTCTTTTTTATTTTGGCATCACGCACATCCTTGTACAATGGCTTGATTTTGAAAATCAAAAATTGATTGTCATTTGAAAAAGTTGCATTGTATCCACGATCAATGATCATTTCGACTGATTTGGATGGGTTTTTAATTACCAATCTGCCATCTCCTTCCTGAAGATCTATTGTATAGCATACCCAATCACCATTGTCAGATATTTTCCTCTCCCCCAGTGTTTCCCAGGTATCATAGACAGCGTGATCCAGGGGCTTTTTTTGAGCTTCTGATGTCAGCGGATACAGGGACAATGAAAAAATACCTGCAATAAACAATGCATGAAATTTCATAGAAAATCTTTGTAATGAAATTAGTGATTTTATGATTGATACCGGGATTCTATTTTCTTCCGGCTTGTTTATATACCCTTAAAGTTTGGATCACAACTGTGAGAAAAATGATGGCAATCCCTATGTAAAAAGAAAGTCCGACTTCTTTGTATTCTTTGAAAAATATAAATGCAAGCGCGATACCGTATACAGGCTCTAAATTGAAACTGAGATTTACCGTAAAAGGTGAAATTTTTGAAAGGGATCTGACAGAAAGATTGAAGGCCAGCACTGTGCAAAAAAGACTTAACACCAGTAACCAAAGAAAATCTGGTATTGTTGGCAACAACTGTTGGGTTGGAAAATACGCCAGGTAAAATGGCAATAAAACCGTAAGGATGAAAAATCCACCTGTCATCTCGTAGAGCGT
>JACCDG010272272.1_pt1 | contig 24365 bp, 24 predicted proteins | sample 7442471 | NCBI WGS metagenome assembly JACCDG01 (sample SAMN15323444, study PRJNA562643) | freshwater metagenome | isolation source: river surface water | place: USA:Blue River Watershed | collected 2017-08-17 | reverse complement strand
GTGGGTATTGGGGATGCGGGCGTGGATTTCCTTGATGCGGTCAATCGCCAGGATATCGCCGGTGGGCTTCTTGGTGAACTTGTAGGCGCCGTGCGAAGTCCCGATGGCGATAGCCAGCGCGTCGCAATTGGTCTGCTTGACGAAGTCGGCCGCCTGGTCCGGATCGGTCAGCAGCTGTTCGCGCGTCATGGTGCCTTCGGCGCCGTGACCGTCTTCCTTGTCGCCCTTCATGGTTTCGAGCGAGCCCAGCACGCCGAGTTCGGCTTCCACCGACACGCCGATGGAGTGTGAAAGTTTGACGACTTCCTGCGACACGGCAACGTTGTATTCATAGCTGGCGGTGGTCTTGCCATCGGCTTCAAGCGAGCCGTCCATCATCACCGAGGTGAAGCCGGACTTGATCGCGGCCATGCAGACGGCCGGGGACTGGCCGTGGTCCTGGTGCATCACGACCGGGATATGCGGATAGGCCTCGACGGCGGCCTCGATCAGGTGGCGCAGGAAGGCTTCGCCCGCATATTTGCGCGCGCCCGCCGAGGCTTGCATGATGACCGGCGCGCCGACTTCATCGGCGGCCTGCATGATGGCCGTCACCTGTTCCAGGTTGTTGACGTTGAAGGCCGGCAGGCCATAGCCGTTTTCGGCGGCATGGTCGAGCAGTTGGCGCATCGAGACGAGAGGCATGGTGAATCTCCAATAACAGTAAATCGATAAATCTTGGTCTGAATAAGGCGCGCCGCGTTCAGTGCTCGCCTATCCGGGTGATCTTCAGCGCATTGGTGCCGCCGACCTGTCCCATCGGCTCGCCCCAGGTGACGACGATCATGTCACCCTTGTGCGCCAGCCCCTTGGCCAGCAACAAGCGCTCGACCTCGACCAGCACGGACTCGCGGTCGATCGACTGGGTCTGCAATTCCAGCGGGTGCACATTGCGCAGCAAGGCCGCCTTGCGCCGGGTGGCCAGGCTGGGCGTCATCGCGTAGATCGGCATTTCAATGTTGTGCCGGCTCATCCACAACGGGGTCGAGCCGGACTCGGTCAGCGCGACAATGGCGCGCGCGCGCAGGTGATGGGCCGTGAACAGCGCGCCATAGGCGATCGACTGGTCGATGCGGGTGAAGGTGACGTTCAGGAAATCGGTTTCCAGCGTCGCATGCTCGGACTTTTCGGCCTCGACGCAGACCGCCGCCATCATTTCGACCGTCTCGACCGGGTACTTGCCGGCGGCCGTCTCGGCCGAGGCCATCACGGCGTCGGTGCCATCGAGCACCGCATTGGCGACATCGGACACTTCGGCCCGGGTCGGCACGGCGTTGATGATCATCGACTCCATCATCTGGGTCGCCGTGATCACCAGTTTATTGCTGGCACGGGCCATGCGGATCATGCGCTTTTGCAGCGCCGGCACGGCGGCATTGCCGACCTCGACCGCCAGGTCGCCGCGCGCCACCATGATGCCGTCGGATGCGTCGAGGATTTCCTGCAGCAGCGGGATCGCCTCGGCGCGCTCGATCTTGGCGATCATTTGCGGCTTGACGCCATGCGCTTCGCCGGCAATGGTGGCCAGCTGGCGCGCCATCGCCATGTCGGTCGCATTTTTCGGGAAAGACACGGCGACGAAATCGGCGCCCAGCCGCATCGCGGTCTTGATGTCTTCCATGTCCTTGGCCGTCAGCGCCGGCGCGGACAGGCCGCCGCCCTGCTTGTTGATGCCCTTGTTGTTGGACAGCTCGCCGCCAATTTTGACGACGGTGTGGATCTCGCTGCCGGTCACGCGCTCGACGGTCAGCACGATCAGGCCGTCATTGAGCAACAGCACGTCGCCCGGCTTCAGGTCGCGCGGCAGTTCCTTGTAGTCGAGGCCGGCGCGGCCCTGGTCGCCCAGTTCGCATTCGGCATCGAGGATGAAGGCCTCGCCCTTGACCAGCTCGATCTTGCCGTCCTTGAATTTGCCGACCCGGATCTTCGGCCCCTGCAGGTCGGCCATGATCGCCACTTCGCGCCCGCAGGCAGCGGCGGCCTCGCGCACCATCTGCGCGCGCGCCACATGGTCTTCTGCCTTGCCATGCGAAAAATTCAGGCGCACGACATCGACACCGCCGGCGATCATCCGCTGCAGCACCTCGGGCGTGCTCGAGGCTGGCCCGATGGTGGCGACGATCTTGGTGGCGCGTGGCTTCATGTAAGGGTTCTCCGGTCGGCCGCAATGCGGCGATGAATATCGACAGGCGCGGCTCAGGCCGCGCGCTGTTCCAGGATCTCGACCGCCGGCAGCGCTTTACCTTCGAGGAATTCGAGGAAGGCGCCACCGCCAGTCGAGATATAGCCGACCTTGTCGGCAATGTTGTACTTGGCGATAGCGGCCAGCGTGTCGCCGCCGCCGGCAATCGAGAAACCGCTCGACGCAGCGATGGCCTGAGCCAGCACCTTGGTGCCGTTGCCGAACTGGTCGAACTCGAACACGCCGACCGGGCCGTTCCAGACGATGGTGCCGGCGTCCAGCAGCTGCGCTGCCAGCACCTTGGCCGTCTCGGGGCCGATGTCGAGGATCAGGTCATCGGCCGCCACCTCGGCGACCGGCTTGACGGTGGCCGTCGCGGTCGATGCGAATTCTTTCGCGCACACCACGTCGGTCGGGATAGGTACCGATGCGCCGCGCCTGGCCATCATCTCGATGATGGCCCTGGCCTCGTTCACCAGGTCCGGCTCGGCCAGCGACTTGCCGATGTTCAGGCCGGCGGCCAGCATGAAGGTATTGGCGATGCCGCCGCCGACGATCAGGCGGTCGACCTTCTCGGCCAGGGTCTTGAGGATGGTCAGCTTGGTCGAGACCTTGGAGCCGGCAACGATGGCCGCCAGCGGACGCGCCGGCTGGCCCAGGGCCTTGCCCAGGGCATCGAGTTCGGCCGCCAGCAGCGGACCGGCGCAGGCGACGGGCGCGAATTTGGCGATGCCGTGCGTGGTGGCTTCCGCGCGATGGGCGGTGCCGAACGCATCATTCACATAGACATCGCACAGCCTGGCCATCTTCTGCGCCAGCTCGTCGCTGTTTTTCTTTTCGCCCTTGTTCACGCGGCAGTTTTCGAGCAGCACGACCTGGCCCGGCGCGACATCCACGCCAGCGGCATCGTCGACCCAGCCCGCCTTCAGCGGCACCGGCATGCCGAGCAGCTCGGCCAGGCGCGCGGCGATCGGCGCCAGCGTGTCTTCGGGCTTGAACTCGCCCTCGGTCGGGCGGCCCAGATGGGAAGTGACCATCACGGCGGCGCCGGCGTCGAGCGCCAGCCGGATCGCCGGCACCGAGGCCCGGATACGGGTGTCTTCGGTGATATGGCCTGCATCGTCCTGGGGCACGTTGAGGTCGGCACGGATGAAGACGCGCTTGCCGCGCAGCTGGCCTTGTTCAGCCAGGTCACTCAGACGGTTGAATCGCATGATGGGATGGAGGCAACAAATGAATTTGAGAACCCGCTATTTTACCTGAGCGACCCGGCCCGAAACCGTTATCAGTCCGACATGGCAGCGCGCGAACGGGCGGGAATCTGCACGCAGGCTGGCGCCCGCACCCGGCCGGCGGGCTCAGCTGATCAGGGGCTCGGGGCTCAGGCGATCAGGCGCAGCAAGGTGAAGACGGCCATGCCAAAGGCCAGCGTACCCAGCAGGTGCCGGGTGAACAGGAAAAACGCGGTGGCCGCGATCGCGGCCAGCAAGCGGATATTGGTCCACGGGGCGACGAAGGCCCCGTTCAGCAGCAGCAGGTCAGGGGCCAGAATGGCCGACAGCGCCACCGCCGGCACATAGCCCAGCGCCTGCTGCAGCCAGCCCGGCATCTTCGAGGCGCCGCGGTGCATGAAGAAGAAACTGCGCGTAATGACGGTGGTGGCCGTCATCAGCACGATCAGCAACAGGTAGTCCCAGGGGCTCATGCGGCGCTCCCGGCCTTGCGCAGCAGGCGTTCGGCGCCCATCGCGGCGGCGATGCCGGCCACGGTCGCCACCAGCAGGCCGGTGCGGTAGGGCCAGCCTGCCGTCAGCACCGAGATGAGCGACGCGACGATCACGCCGGCCAGGGTCGGACGGCTGCGCACCAGCGGTATCGTGATCGCCAGCAGCGCCAGCGTGCCGGCAAAACCGATGCCCCAGCCGGGCGGGATCTGGCTGGCCAGCAGGATGCCGGCGATCGTGCCCAGCTGCCAGGCCCACCAGTTCGGGATCACCAGCCCGCGGAAGTAGCCGACCTTGCCGGCCGGCCTGGCCACCGTATGGGCCGGGAAACGCTGCGGGAAAAAGGCCATCACCAGATCAACGTTCAGGTAGCCGTACCAGAGCCGTTTCGGCCAGCGCAGATGGGAAAAATGCGGGCCGATCACGGCGCTGAAGATCACGAAGCGCAGGTTCACCATCAGCGCGGTGAAGACGGTCACCCAGATCGGCACACCGGCGGCGATAAGGGGCAGCGCCGCCAGCTGCGCCGAGCCGGCATAGACCAGGAAGGTCATCGCCAGCGACTGCCACAAGTCAAGGCCGGACTGCACCATCGCCATGCCCGTGACCGCGCCCCAGGCCAGCAGGCCGGGCATGGTCTGCGCGCTCAGGCGCACGGCATCCCAGAATGCGCTGCGGTCGCGCTCGGCCAGTTCGGCGGGGGTGGAATTCATCGTGAAAAGCGCAATCGGAAGCAGGTTCCGTAGCAAACGGATAAGGCAATATTCTACCGAGCAAGCCGCTTTGACGATTGAATCCGCTAAAATCCACCCTTTGCAACAAATTTGCACGGGAGATTCAACATGTCCATGGCCGACCGCGACGGCAAGATCTGGAAAGATGGCCAACTGATTGACTGGCGCGAAGCCAATTTGCACATGCTGACGCACAGTCTGCATTACGGCATGGCCGTGTTCGAAGGCGTTCGTGCGTACAAGACTGTCGATGGCACCGCGATCTTCCGTTTGAAGGAACACACGCAGCGCCTGTTCAATTCGGCCAAGATCTTCCAGATGGCGATCCCGTATGACATGGAAACCATCATGGAAGCGCAAAAGGAAGTCGTGCGCTCCAACCAGCTCGAATCCTGCTACCTGCGCCCGCTGGTCTGGATCGGCTCGGAAAAGATGGGCGTGTCGGCGCGCGGCAACACCATCCACGTCGGCATCGCCGCCTGGCCCTGGGGCGCCTATCTGGGCGAAGAAGGCCTGGCGCGCGGCATCCGCGTGAAGACCTCGTCCTTCACCCGCCACCATGTGAACGTATCGATGGTGCGTGCCAAGGCCAGCGGCTATTACATCAACTCCATCCTGGCCAACCAGGAAGTCACCGCCGAGGGCTATGACGAGGCGCTGCTGCTCGACACCGACGGCTATGTGTCCGAAGGCGCCGGCGAGAACGTGTTCATCGTCCGCAACGGCAAGATCTACACGCCGGACCTGGCCAGCTGCCTCGACGGCATCACCCGCGACTCGGTGCTGACGATGGCCCGCGACATGGGCATCGAGGTGATCGAAAAGCGCATCACGCGCGATGAAGTCTATTGCGCCGACGAAGCCTTCTTCACCGGCACCGCCGCTGAAGTGACGCCCATCCGCGAACTGGACAACCGCCAGATCGGCATCGGCAGCCGCGGCCCGGTGACCGAGAAGCTGCAAGCGCTGTTCTTCGACGTGGTCGGCGGCAAGGCAGCCAAGTACCAGCACTGGCTGACCCGGGTTTAAGCGACACGACGATCCGCAGGAGAAAGACGCCATGAGCCAGACGGTTCCCGCCACCCAGCTCGACAGCCAGGACCTGCCCGCGTATTGCCCGAACAAGGCGATGCCGCTGTGGTCCTCCCATCCGCGTGTCTTTCTCGATTTCGGTGCCAATGGCCACGCCAAATGCCCGTACTGCGGCACCGTCTATCAGCTCAAGCCCGGCGCCGCGTCGCACAGCCACTAACGATGCCGACCCTCGCCAAGACCCTGGCCAGCGCCGAAGACGTCGAGCACGCGTTTTACGACGCCATCGCCCGCGCCGATCTCGAAGGGCTGATGGCGCTGTGGGCCGATGATGAGGAAATTGCCTGCATCCATCCGGGCGCGCCGCGCCTGCAGGGCCATGCCGCGATTCGCGAGTCGTGGGAAATGATCTTCGAGCGCGGCCCGGTCAACATCCATCCGCGCCATCTGCATGTGACGCACAACCTGATGTGCTCGGTGCACAGCGTGGTCGAGGAAGTGAAGCGTCCGGACGACCCGAACTGGCAGGAAGCCCACATCCTGGCCACCAATGTCTACCTGAAGACGCCGCAGGGCTGGCGCATGGTCTTGCATCATTCGTCGATCGCGCCCGGCAGGCCGGTCGAAGAGACGCTCGCCAGCGCCGGCATCCTGCACTGAGCGACCAACCCGTCCACGACGCATGAGCGACTACCGCGCCCCGATCTGGCTGCCTGGTGGTCACTTGCAGACCATCTACCCGGCCAAAGTCATCGCCCGGCCCGAGGTCACGCTGGCGCGCGAGCGCTGGGACACGCCGGATGGCGATTTTGTCGATGTCGACCTGCTCGAAGGCCTGCCGGGCAAGCCGCTGCTGGTGCTGTTCCACGGCCTCGAAGGCTCATCGGCCAGCCACTACGCACGCTCCATCCTGTCCTACATCGAAGCGCTCGGCTGGTCGGGCGCGGTGCCGCATTTTCGCGGCTGCTCGGGCGAACTGAACCGCGGGCCGCGCTTCTATCATTCGGGCGACGCCGATGAAGTGGGCTGGATTTTGCAGCGCATGGCCCTGCACCCGCTGGCACGCAATGCCTCGAATTTCTTCACGGCCGGCGTTTCGCTCGGCGGCAATGCGCTGCTGCGCTGGCTGGGCGGCTTTGCCGAGGACAGCGGCTTTGTCGATGCCGCCTGCGCGATCTCGGCGCCGCTCGACCTGACCGCCGGCGGCACGGCGCTGTCGTCCGGCGTCAACATGATCTATACCCGCGTCTTCCTGCAGACGCTGAAACCGAAATGCCTGCAGAAGCTGGACCAGTATCCGGGGCTGTTCGACCGCGACCGCATGCTGGCCGCGCGCAACCTCTATGAATTCGACAATGCCGTGACCGCGCCGCTGCATGGCTATCGCGATACCGATGATTACTGGCATCGCGCCAGCGCGCGCCATGTGCTGGGCGATATCTCGGTGCCGACCCTGGTGCTGAATGCGCGCAATGATCCTTTCCTGCCGGGCCGGCATTTGCCGCGCAAGGCTTCGCCGTCGGTGATCCTCGAGTATCCTTCGCAGGGGGGCCATGTCGGCTTTGCGACCGGCCGCCCGCCCGGCGCGCTGAACTGGCTGCCGCGCCGGCTGGTGCGTTTCCTGTCCGACCAGGTGATGCTGAAACAAGACACAACGGCCGCCGCCTGAGGCAGGCCATGAAACGCCGCACCCACCGACTCACAGCGAAAATTTCAGTTCATGGATGAGGTCGTCCGCCAGGCAATGGCCAAATGGCCCAGCGTGCCGCACTGCTACGGCTGGCTTGCGCTGGATGCGCGTGGCGCGTTTCGCATGCGCGACGACGCGGCACAGGCCGCGCATGCGCCCGGCGACGTGATCCGCCACCCGGCGCTGCTGGCCTTCATCTACCGCAATTATCTGCATGACGAGCGCGGCTGCTGGTACTTCCAGAACGGCCCGCAGCGGGTCTATGTAGAACTGGAAGCCACGCCCTACATCGCCCGCACCGATCCGGTCCATGGCTTCGTCACGCATGATCGCCTGCCCCTGCTCGGTATCGAACAGGCGTGGATGACCGAAGAAGGAAGACTGGTGCTGCGCGCCGGCGACAAGCTGGCCATGGTCGATGACCGCGACCTTGGCGAATGCCTGGGCAAGCTCAGGATGGATGGCAGGATGATCGAAGACATCGTGCTGATGGACTGGCTGGCGACACCGCGCGGCAACCTGCAACTTGCCATCGGCGAGCAACTGCTGCCGGTGCAGCCGCTGGCGGGTGCGGCGCTGCCGACGCTGGGCTTCGTCCCGCATCCGGCCGCATTGCCGCACTGATCCATCCGTGGGTGGCAGTGTGGCTGCGGCTACGGCTACGGCTGTGGCGTCGCCAAGGCTGCGGGATCGCCAAGGCTGTGGGATCGCTAAGGCTGCAGCAGGGCCTACCCTCAGCGTCGGGTTTGCTGCTTCACCGTTTCGCGCCAGACCGACTGCAGTTCGCGCTCGCGCGCGTCGATCACCGCTTGCTCATAGAACGAAGCATCGGGTGATGAGCGCGCCAGGCGCAGCTGCTCCAGCGCGGCCGGCAAGGCGCCGATCAGGGCGTAATACTCGGCCAGCGACAGATGCTGCAAGGCCTGTTTTCCCGATTCCGAATAAGCGCGTGCCAGTGCCCGCTGTATGCCCGCATCTTGTCGATAAAGCTGGGCCTGATCGCGCAGGAAGGCAATCGCAGCCTCTTTGTCGCCCTTGGCCAGCAGGCTGTCGGCATATTGCATGGCGATGGCACGCGACAAGGGAAAGCGCTGACGGGCATCGCTGGCAATCGCGTAGGCCGCATTCGGATCGGCGACGGCCAGCTTCTGGTCGATCTGCAGACTGCGGATTGTCGGGGTCTCCGGCATCGCGGGCTTGCGCTGCACGTCGGCCAGCAATTCATCAAGCAGTGTCTTGGCGCGCGCATGATCAGCCTGGCGCAGCGCCAGCATGGCCAGCCCGTATTTCGCGCCCATCGTCTGCAGCCGCGTGCCTTGCCGCAATTGCTCGCCGAACACAACGGCGGCATCGCGCCAGCCTTGCGGGGTGTCGTCCTGCAAGACCCGCATGCGGGCCTTGATCAGCATGAAATCCAGACTGTCGGCGCGCTGCCGGTAGGGCAAGTTGCGGATACGGGCGTCGATGTCGGCGATACGCTCGGTGGTCAGCGGGTGGGTGCGCAGGTAGGACGGCAAATTGTCATTGCGGCTGCGGCTGGCCGCCTGCAGGCGACCGAAGAAATTCACCATGCCATTGACCTCGAAGCCCGAGCTGTTGAGCAGGCTCAGGCCCAGGCGATCGGCCTCACGCTCGGCATCGCGGCCAAAGCTCAGCTGGCGTTGCGCGGCCAGACCGGTGCCGCCCATCATCGCCGCCCCGGCCAGGTCGGGACTGGTGCGCGCCGCCAGCAGGCCGACCAGCAAGCCGGCCAGCGGCAGCAGCGCATCCTGTTTCTGGTTGCCTATCATGCGCGCGATATGGCGCTGGGAAACGTGGCCAATCTCGTGCGCCAGCACCGAGGCCAGCTCGGATTCCGACTGGGCCGCCAGTACCAGGCCGGTATGCACGCCAATAAAGCCGCCCGGCAACGCAAACGCATTCAGCGACGGATCGCGTACCGCAAAGAAGAAAAAATCATAGCCGGCATCGCCGCGCGCCTCGGCGCTCGAGCCCAGCAAGATGCCGCCGAACTGGTTCAGGTAATCGAGGGAGACGGCATCGCTCAAATAATCGCGGTCGCGCCGTATGCTGGTCATTACCTGCTCGCCCAGCTTGCGCTCCATCAACGGCGACAATTCCTCGCCATCGGTGCCGCCGAGGTTGGGCAAAGCCTGCGCATGCAGGCCGGCCGGCGACAGCAGGGCCGGCATCGACAGCGCCAGCATGCCAGCGGCCAGCCCGCGCCGCCAGGACGAGGCCAGACGGGACAGCAAGGAATCACCAGGACGTTGGCGGGCGCGGAAAGTCATGGTGCTATGATACCCGCAACCCATGGCGGCGCCTGCCGCGTCACAACCCTTTACAAAACGCAATGAGCTCGAAGAACGATACGCACGCAGCAGCCAATGACAACGGCGGACTGACCCATTTCGACAGCGGCGGCCAGGCCCATATGGTCGATGTCGGCGCCAAGAACGATACCCATCGGGTGGCGATCGCCAGCGGCATCATCCGCATGAAGCCGACCACGCTGGCCATCGTGGTGGCCGGCACCGCCAAGAAAGGGGACGTGCTCGGCATCGCCCGCATCGCCGCCATCATGGCGGCCAAGCGCACCAGCGACCTGATTCCCCTGTGTCACCCGCTGGCGCTGACGCGCGTGGCAGTGGAATTCACCATCAACCAGGCCGAAGACAGCATCATGTGCAATGCGCAGGTCGAAACCCTGGGCAAGACCGGCGTCGAAATGGAAGCGCTGACGGCGGTCCAGGTCGGCCAGCTGACCATCTACGACATGTGCAAAGCGGTCGACAAGGGGATGGTCATGACGGACATCAAGGTCATGGAAAAGCACGGCGGCAAGTCGGGCAGCTGGAAGGTCGAATGAAGTAACACCAGTTTTCCCTCCCCCTGCGCTCAGCTGGCCCCGACCGGCTGCATGGTTCGCCGTGCACGCAAGCGCAGCAGCAAGGCCACGACGATCACCAGGTTCAGCAGATTCCAGGCGATGCCGTTGATGAAGGCCGCATGATAGGAACCGGTCAGGTCGAACACCTTGCCGGACATCCAGCCACCCAGCGCCATCCCGACCTGCACGCCCAGCACTACCATGCCGACGCGCGCGCCTGCTTCCTGCGGCGGGAAATGTTCACGCACGATCAAGGCATACGACGGCACGATCCCGCCCTGGAACAGACCGAACATGGCCGAGATGACATACAGCGAGGCCAGGCTGTCAAATGGCAGGAACAGGGCCAGCGCAATCGCCTGAAACACCGAGCCCAGCAAGAGCGTGCGCAGACCACCGATATGGTCGGACACCCAGCCCGAGGCCAGTCGGCTGACAATGCCAAAGCCCAGCATCAGCGACAGCATTTCGGCACCGCGCGCGGCATTGAAACCGAGGTCGGTGCAGTAAGCGACGATATGCACCTGCGGCATGGCCATGGCGGCGCAGCAACCGACACCGGCGGTGAACAGCAGCCATTGCGCCGTCGTCACCGACAGGCCGAACGGCCGCTCACTCGGATGCGGCGAGACGCCGCTGGCCGCCGTGCCTGCCGCACTGATCGGTGGCCGCTGCCGCAGGCGCATGCACAGCAGCGCCATGCCCAGCCCGCAGACCACGCCGAGCGCGATATAGGTCGGGCGCCAGCCGACATGCTCGATTCCCCATTGAACGATCGGTGGCCATACGGTGCCTGATAAAAAATTGCCGCTGGCGCAGATGCCAACGGCCAGGCCACGCCGCTTGTTCCACCACAGCGAGGTGTCCGCCATCAGCGGCACGAAAGAACTGCCAATGGCCAGCAGGCCCAGCAACAGGCCGTGCGCCAGTGAAAAGACGAGGATGTTGGGTGCCAGCCCGGAGATCACAAAACCGGCGAACGACCCGAACGCGCCCAGCGCCAGCACGCGGGCGATGCCGTACTTGTCTGCCCAGCGTCCGCACAGGATGCCACCCAGCCCGAAGCCGATCATGATCAGTGTGTAAGGTATCGAGGCCTCGGCACGGCTGATGCCGAACTCTTTCTGCACCTCGGGCAGCATGACGGCCAGCACATACATGGCGCCATTGCCGAAAGTGGTCAGGCCCAGTGCCGCCAGCAGCCGCAGCGCGGCGTAGCGCGAATCGATCAGGCCGGGGTCGGCCGGCGCGTCGAGGTCGCGGGCTGCGGATGGCGTCTTGCTACCGGCCCGAGGCCCGCTGGGACTCTTGGAAGCCTTGGGATCTGCGGGATCGTGGGCTGGGTGCGAATCACGCGGGTCGGCTTCCGGCAGGGTCATGGTGTGTCCGTTGAGCTTGGTTAAGGGACGCCCGGTGCGGGCGATGGGTATACGGCGACGCGCTGACTTTGCCCGATCGTGCGCCATTGCGGTTCAAATTTTTTTCACCCGTCCTTTTGCCAGATTCATCTGACTGGCCCCTGTCCCCTGCCACCTGCCAATTCGCATTGCCGTATGATGCGGCGTCAACCCATCCCGATGGAAACGCCTGTGCCAGACTACACAACAAGACAACTGCCAACCCGCCTCCTTCCCCTCGCGAAGGCAGCCATCCTGGCGGCTGCTTTGCTGGGCTGCAGCCTGTCGGCCAGCCAGACCGTGCTGAGCAAGCCTTTTTCCCTGTTCGGCAGCCCGAGCTGCGGGGAATGGCAAGACATGAATGCCGAGTCGCGCTTCGGGTGGACATCGGGATTTTTGTCCACGCTGAGCATGGGCCATGAAACCAGCCGCCGGACCGGCAAACAAAAATTCAAAGACCAGAAAGGGATAGACGAGGTGGTCGAGGCCATCAACCGGCATTGCAAGGCAACGCCGATGGCACAGGCATCCGAGGCGGCAGCGCCCTTCCTGAACCCCTGAGGGCTGCCGCCGGTGACGGGCAGCGCGTCAGCTGGCCTGTTTGCTGCGCCTTTGCTGGTCTCTTTCCAGGCTTTCGAACAGGGCCTGCACATTGCCTTCGCCAAAACCTTCATCCGCCTTGCGCTGGATGAATTCGAAGAACACCGGGCCCAGCAAGGGTTCGGAGAAGATTTGCAGGAGCAGGCGTTTTTGCTCGCCGCGCGTGTCGCCGTCGAGCAGGATGCCGCGCGCCTTCAGCGCCGCCACCGGTTCCCCATGGCCGGGCAGGCGCTGCGCCAGCATCGCGTAATAGCTGTCGGGCGGCGCTGTCATCAAGGGCACGCCGGCTGCCTGCAGCGCATCCACACCGGCCAGCAAGTCATCGGTGAGCAAGGCGATGTGCTGTATGCCTTCGCCATTGAATTTCAACAGGAAGTCCTCGATCTGCCCTTCGCCGCGCCCGCTTTCTTCATTGAGCGGAATACGGATCAGGCCGTCCGGGGCTGTCATCGCCTGACTTTTCATGGCTGACTGCTGGCCACGGATGTTGAAGTAGCGCAGGTCACGGAAATTGAACAGGCGCTCGTAGTAATTGCCCCAGTAGGCGATGCGGCCGTGATAAACATTGTGGGTCAGGTGATCGATGCGATAAAACCCGAGGCCGCGCGGATGGCGGTCTATGCCGGGGAGATAGTCGAAGTCGATATCGTAGATGCTCTTGCCATCGTCGAAGCGATCGATCAGGTAGAGCGCGGCGCCCCCGATGCCCTTGATCGCCGGCAGCCGCAATTCCATCGGCCCGGTCGGCATGTCGATCGCTTGCGCGCCGAGCTCAAGCGCGCGCGCATAGGCCTGATGGGCATCGCGCACGCGAAACGCCAGCGCGCAGGCACTCGGGCCGTGCTCGGCCGCAAAATAGGCCGCCGGACTTTTCGGTTCGCGGTTGACGATGAAGTTGATCTCGCCCTGCCGATACAGCAGCACATCCTTGCTGCGGTGGCGGGCGACTAGCGTGAAGCCCAGGCGTTCAAACAAGGGCTCGATCAGGCCGGGCTTGGGCGAAGCGAATTCGACGAATTCGAATCCGCACAGGCCCATCGGATTGTCGTTCAGGTCCGTCATTCCCTGCCTCCGGAACACCGATACCTGTGATGATAATCCAAGCGCAGTCTGGCCGGCGAACCTGTCGCAGGCCTGTATCAATTTTGCTTTGGCACCGTCAAGGCCTCAGTGACGGAGAGTCAGTCAGTCAGTCAGTCAGGCAAGCAGGCAGCCAGACGGGCTCAGTAATTGACCAGTTTTGCTGGCAATCGCAATACCAGCACCACGCTGATCAGCAAGATGCCGGCAAACAGGATCAGGCTGTCTTGCGAATTGCCGGTCAGGTCAGTGACCCATCCGACCAGCGAGGTGCTGACCATGCCGCCGACATTGCCGACCGAGTTGATCAGCGCCAGTCCGGCCGCGGCTGCGGCGCCGCTGAGGAAGGTGGGCGGCACGCTCCAGAAAGCTGCCTGGGTGGTCGATGCGGCCGCTGCGGCCATGGTCAGGATCAGCATCGTCAAGACCAGGCTCTCGACATGCATCCAGCTGAGCGCCAGCCCGATGGCCGTGACCAGGCAGGGCACGGCCGTATGCCAGCGACGCTCGCGCAGGCGATCAGCGCGCGCATTGTTCCAGATCGACACCACAATCGCGACAACATAAGGAATCGCCGTCAGCCAGCCGATCTGCACCGGGTCGCTGATACCGTGCTGCTTGATCAGGGTCGGCAGCCAGAAGATCAGTACATAGACTGCACTGACGATGCAGAAGTAGGCCGCACTGAGCTGCCAGACCAGCGGGCTTTTGAAGGCGTCGGCGAAACCCCGGTGTTCGTGATTGCGTTCGGCCTCGCTGGCCATGTCGGCGGCGACCAGCGCGGCCTCGTCCGGCGCAAGCCAGGGTGCATCGGCGGGACGATCGACCAGCCATTTGAGCACGGCCAGGCCGAGCAGCAGCGATGGCAAGGTCTCGATCAGGAACAGCCACTGCCAGCCGTACAGGCCGCCGGTGCCGGCCAGTGATTTGAGGATCAGGCCCGACAGCGGGCCGCCGATCACGCTCGACAAGGGGACGGCTGCCAGCAGCAAGGCCAGTACCCGACCGCGGCGCGCCGACGGGAACCAGCAAGCGAGGAAATACATCACCCCCGGTATGAAGCCGGCCTCGGCCACCCCCAACAAAAAGCGCAAGACATAGAACTGGGTCGGCGTGGTGACGAAGGCCATCGCCGCACCAATCACGCCCCAGGTGAGCATGATGCGCGCGATCCAGACACGCGCGCCTACCTTGTGCAGCAACACATTGCTCGGCACTTCGAACAGGAAATACCCGAGGAAGAATATGCCCGCGCCCAGGCCGTAGACAGTATTGCTGAAGCCCAGGTCATCGAGCATCGTCAGCTTCGCGAAGCCGACATTCACCCTATCGAGGTAGGCCGCGACCAGGCACAGGCAAAGCAGCGGCAAGAAGCGCAGCATGGCCTTGCGGTAGATCGCGTCGCGCACCGCATCGACGGCCGGATTCATGGCGGAATCCACGGCCGGATTCATGGCGGGAACAACGGTCGGATCAACCGCCGGATCAACTGCGCTCATCAGGCATACCCTCTGGTTCTGGCCGAGATTGTTATCTTAGTAGGCGTATCTGGCGATGGCCGCTTCGTCCCAGTCGATGCCATTGCCCGGACGGTCGGGCACGATGGCATGGCCATCGACGACCTCGAAAGGCTGGGCAATGATGGGATTGCCCCAGTCGCGATATTCAAGCCAGTCGGCCGATTCGGAGGCGCGCAGCAGATGGGCCGACACTTCCGGATACAGGTGGCTGGACAAGGGATGGCCGGCTGCGCCGGCGATGGCGGCCGCGCGCATCCAGCCGGTGACGCCGCCAATGCGCATCAGGTCCGGCATGTAGAGGTCGGCGGCCTTGGCCTGCACGGCATCGAAGAACGAACGCGGGCCATAGATGTTTTCGCCGATCGACACCGGCGTCTTCAGCTCGGCGGTCAGTTGCGCGCTTTGCGCGTAATTGTCGTAGACGACTGGCTCTTCAAACCAGTACAGGCCCTGGTCGTCCAGCGCATGCAGGCGCCAGATCGCTTCCTGCAAGGTCTGGCCCTGATTGAAGTCGCACATCAATTGAATGTCATTGCCGATCGCGCCGCGCACTGCCGCCAGCGCCTTGAGGTCATCGGCGATTTTCGGTCGGCCGAGGCGAATCTTGATCGCACTGAAGTTGCCCTCGTCGACCAGGTCTTCGGCTTCTTTGGCCAGCCTGTCCAGCGGCAGCAGCCACAACCCATTGGTGTTGTAGGTGCGGATCTTGCCGACGGTACCGCCCAGCATTTCCGCCAGCGGCAGGCCGGCCGCCTTGGCCAGCGCATCCCAGATCGCCATGTCGAGGCCGGCCGCCGCGATCATGCTGACGCCCTGGCGGCCCAGCAGGTGCAGCGAACCGATCACGTCGCGGAACATGTCCAGCGGCGCCAGCTGCCGCCCCTTGAAGGAGGCTGCCATGTCTTCGATCGCCGGGCCGATATAGCGCACCGCATTTTTCAGGTAAGGCTCGAGATAGCTGCGACCGACGATGCCCTCCTTCGTCTTCACATCAATCAGGATGAAGGGCCAGTCCGGGAAGGTACCGACCTTGGCCACGATGGGACGGCGCATCGGCACGGACACGGCACGGATCGTGACGCTGTCGAAAGTGAGTTTTTCCAGGGCTTTCATCGGCGCCAACCTTCATTCAGGCAAAAAATAAAGGGTACAGGAAGCGCGGGCGACGCTGCTTCGTATACGAAAAACGCCGTGTTTTGGCCCTGCTGCCCGGCGCGGCGTCGGGTGACAAAGCGGGAATGCCGGCGGCTCGGCCTCCCCAATTTTGCGGATGGTGAGGGATCGATCGCATCGATAGGATGACCGGGAATCCATTTTCCCTGACCACCAAAGGAGACGACCATGATGCCTTTCTCGCACCGAAACCAGGCTTGCGCTGCCCGGCGCATGCCTGCGCTATTGCTGTCGATATCGCTGTTTGCCTTACTGGGCGGCTGCGCATCGACCGGCCGGATCTCCGGCGACGCCGCGCTGGATCTGAACGCTACTGATGCCGTTGCTGCCGTTCGCGCCGGCAAGGTATCGGCAAGCGATTTTGTCGAGGCCGCGCTGGCTCGCGCCCAGGCCAGGAAAGACCTGAATGCCTTCATTTCGCTCGATCCCGAGGGCGCGCGCGCGAAAGCTCGCGCCATTGATGCCCTACGCGCGCAAGGCAAGCCACTGCCGCCGCTGGCCGGCTTGCCGGTGGTCGTGAAGGACAACATCAACACGCGCGACCTGCCGACGACGGGCGGCACGCGCGCGCTGGAAAACAATCGTCCCGCAGCGAACGCGCCAACCGTGCAAAAGCTGCTGGACGCCGGCGCGATCATGATCGGCAAGGCCAACCTGCATGAGCTGGCCTTCGGCATCACCAGCACCAATGCCACCGAATTCAGCGCAGGCTCCAGGCTCTCCGGCGGCCCCGTGCATAACCCGTATGACAAGACGCTGATCCCCGGTGGCTCGTCGGGCGGCACGGCTGCGGCGATCGCGGCACGCATCGTGCCGGCCGGACTGGGCACGGATACCGGTGGCTCCACCCGGGTACCGGCGGCGCTGACAGGTATCGCGGGCTTCCGGCCGTCGGTCGGCAATGGGGGCGCCGAGCGTCGCTATCATGACCCAAATGCCGTGGTGCCGATCAGCCACACCCGCGATACCGTGGGGCCGCTGGCCAGGACGGTGGCCGATATCGCATTGCTGGACGCTGCCATCCATGGCGAGAGCGTGCCTCAGGCCGCCGCGTTGAAGGGCGTACGCATCGGCATTCCCGCCGTGCTGTGGGAAGGCACTGATGCCGGTGCTCTGGCCGTGCTGGAAGGAGCTCGCGCCAAGTTGTCAGCGGCCGGCGCGATTCTGGTCAATGTGCCGATGGATCAATTGCCGGCGCTGAACGGCAAGGTGTCGTTCACCCTCGCGCTGCATGAACCGGTCGACGACATCCCGGCCTACCTGAAGGCCAGCGGCTCGCCCGTGCAAACCGTGAAAGCCGTGGCAGACCAGATCAGCAGCAAGGATGTTCAGGGCGCATTTGGGGCGATAATGGGCGACATCTTCGGCGCGCAGTATCCGGAAGCAATGACGGTGCACCGCCCGGCGCTGCAGGCCTATTACACGAAAGCCTTCGCGGAACACCGGATCGAGGTGCTGCTGTTCCCGACCACACCATCGGCGGCAGTGCCCATGGATACGGTCAACGGCTCCGGCAAGATGACACTCAATGGCGCCAGCGTTGATACCTTCGGCACGATGATCCGCAATACCGACCCGGGCAGCAACGCCGGCATTCCCGGCTTGGCGATCCCGGCCGGCATGACGGCGACAGGCATGCCCGTGGGACTGGAGATCGACGGACCGGTCGGCAGTGATCGCCGGCTGCTCGCGCTGGGCATGGCAATCGAGAAAGTGCTGGGCCCGGTCCCGGCGCCTTAAGCGCCAACGCCAGCGACAGCGCCTGAACGCGCCGGCCGGGGGCAGACTTTGCGCTCCTGCGCCGGCGCTATTGGCGCCGTTCGAACAGACGGCGCACGAGCTGGGTCCGGCTCGTGACTGAAAAGCGCCTGAACAGCTTGTCGACATGGGTGCGCACGGTCGAGAACTCGATGCCGAGCTGCGCTGCGATTTCCTTGTCCGACATGCCGCTGGCGATGCACTCCGCAATGTCGGCGCTTCTGCCCGTCAGCATGGGCAGGGAGGTCGCCCCCTTCTGACGACAGCGCCGCAGCGCGGCCGTGAATGCGGGCTGGATCATCTGCATCATTTCCAGGGTCTGCGCATCGAAATTGCCGCGTCGCCGGGAACGCCAGATCCGCAGATCACCGATATTGATTTCGTCATCCCACGCATACAGGTTCACGCCGAAATACAGCCCGTCGCGGCGCAGGAAGTCATTGAAGAATTCGGTGCGCATCAGTTCAGCCTGCGGCATGATCTGGGTCACCAGCGTCGGGACGCGCCTTACTTGCAGACCGGGCGTGATGGGATCACGGAACTGGAAATAGCTCTCATAACTGCCCAGATTATCGTCGGACATATTGATCGCAACTCTGTGCCCGAATCGTTGCTCTTGATCGTGCCAGACGAAAGATGCGAACTGGTCGGCATCGAGCAGCCGCAGCAAACCCTCGCCGACGCGCATCCTGACCGCGGACTCTTCATAGTCCTCCGCCATCAAGCTGAAAAGCTCGGACAGAATCCTGCCCTTTTCCTTGTTCAGGTACATGCACCTCCCTGGAGAGCCTTGCGATGGGTTGCCGCGTCCCGATAAAAATTACGTGCAAGAAATGATATCTCGTTTCCATCAGTCGCTTGACCCGCATCCACAAAGTATCTACATTGTAGATACTTTAGGAGGTCAACATGGAAGCAGTCATCAAGAAATGGGGCAATAGCCCGGCACTACGGCTACCGCTCGCCATTATGAGCGAAGCAAAACTGAGCGTCGATCAGAGAGTCTCGGTCAATGTCCAGCGTGGCCGAATCGTGATCGAGGGCATCGCCGCACCGACATACACCATAGACGAGCTGGTGGCGGGCATTACTGAAGATAACCAGCACGCCGATAGCGGCTTCGGCAAGCGCGTTGGCAAGGAAGTCTGGTAGTGCCGGGGCCTTATGTGCCTGATGTCGGCGATATCGTTTGGCTAGAGTTCGATCCGCAATCAGGTCATGAGCAAGCCGGGCATCGCCCGGCATTGGTCCTCAGTCCGGCGATTTATAACCGCAAGACCAGCCTGATGGTGTGCTGCCCGCTGACCTCTCAGGTCAAGGGACATCCCTTTGAGGTTGAAATCAGCGTGGGTGGCCTGCGCAGTGCCATTCTGACCAATCACGTCAAGTCGCTGGACTGGAAAGCACGCAAGGCCAAATTCAAGGAAAAGATCGAGCCGTTGGCGCTGGAGGAAACACGCGCCAAGCTGAAGGCCTTGCTGCAGCTCGGGTAAGGCAACAAGCGGGAACCCGTGCTCGTCCCCAGACGCCGATGGCAGGCTAAGCCACACCCAGCAGCAGAGTGACCGCGCGGGGCCTTAACGTACTGGCAAGCTGAATTGCAGCATCGCGCCGTTCAGGCCGAGGAAGTTCAGCTGCACCGTGTATTTGTTGTCGAATTCCCAGCCGATGGCGGGAACGATGGCCGGTGAGAAGCCATTGCGGTTGAACGGCACCTTGTCTTCGTAGGGCTTGCGGTAGCCATACATCAGGCCGGCGGTCCACTTCACATACAGCTGCGGCTGGTCGAAAACGCTGCGGTAAGTCTGGCCCCACGGATACAGGTAGACCGACGGCTGGCCGAAGGAATTGCTGAAAAATGCAGCACCGGCCAGTGAATGGTCGGCGCGCTCGCGCTCGACACCGATCAGCCAGACATGCTTGTGCTCGTCGCTGGGGTGGAAATGCTGCGCATACGGCGAAATCAGCATGGCGTACTGGTCGCCCTCTTTTTTCGTCAGCCGGAAACCATCGCCCCAGTCATAGGCCGATGCGCCGGCACCGGCCAACAGACACGCGGCCGCGAGGGCGAGCTGGAGCATCGAACGAGAAAAGGAAGACTTCGACATGGCAGCATGGCACCCTTTGGTGCGAAAAAGAAAACGGGACGGCGAGATTCGAACGCGGCGAACAGTAACATTTATTCAAGGTAACTTCAACCAAGATGCCGGCAACTCTCGGGTAAATGGATGCAGATGGCGGGAATTTGAATTTGCCTTTGCGCCCGATGTCGTTGAAAATTCAGCGCCCGGCCAGCGACCTGAGCCGCCAACGATATTGCCCCTACTGATGACCGCCCTCTCCCCCGCCGCCGTGCTCGCCCCTTCGTCGCCACGACGGATATTTTTTGCCGTGCTGGCCCTGACGACGCTGGTCAAAATCTGGCTGGCCAGCACCATCCCAGTGATCGGCGATGAAGCGTATTTCTATCAATGGGGCGCGCATCTCGACTGGGGTGGGTACTACGACCATCCGCCGATGGCCGGCTGGTGGCTGTGGGCATTGCAACAGCTTTCCTCGCACCCGCTGGTGTTGCGGCTGCCGGCCATCGGGCTGTGGATAGCGATTGCCTTCGGGATGATGGATTTGCTGCCGCGCCTGAATCCGGCGGCGGCCGAGCGGCGCTGGGCGCTGGGCAGCCTGTTCCTGCTGCTGCCCTTCAGCTGGGGGCTGAACCTGATCACGACCGATACGCCGCTGATCTTTTTCCTGTTCTTCTCCGGCTATGCTTTCCTGCGCGCCGAACTGGCGAACCCATACCGCTGGTATGCGGCCGCCGGCGTGCTGTTGGGCCTGGCCTTGCTGTCGAAGTATTTCGCCGGCTTGCTGGCGATTGCCTATGCCGTCTATCTGCTGACCCGACGCGGCGGGCTGCCGCGCCTGCTGGTGGTGGCCTTGTGCGCACTGCCGTTCATGCTGCTGAACCTGGCCTGGAATGCCACCCATTGCTGGAACAATATCCTGTTCAACCTGATGAACCGGAACCAGGGCGCGCATTTCTCGCTGACGACGGTCGGTGTCTATCTACTGATGCTGGTCTATCTGGTGACCCCGTGGACTGGCTGGCAGATGCTGAAATCCGGCAGCTGGCGTTCGCATTGGAAACTGGTCGCGCTGTTTGGCGTGCCGTTTGCCTTGTTCCTGCTGCTGTCGTTCTGGAAGAATATCGGCCTGCACTGGGTGCTGGCCTTCCTGCCTTTTGTCTATCTGCTGGCCGGGGTGCAACTGAGCGAAGCGCAACTGACGCGCGACCGGCGCTGGGTGCTGTGGCTGGGGCTGCCGCATCTGATCGCCCTGGCGGTCATTGCGCACTGGCCGACCGAGGGCTTCGGATCATCGAAACTGCGGGCAGAAATGGTGATCCACCGCGAAGCACCGGCACTGCTCGCGCTGCTCGAACGGGAGTTGCCCGTCAGCGGCGGCAGCCCGGCCACGCTGATGACGACGTCCTACAGCTCGGCTTCGCTGCTGGCCTACCATGCCGGGCATTACCTGCCGGTGTTCGGCATGGGCAGCTTCCACGCCCGCTTCGACGACAACATCACCAACTTCCGCGCGCTGGATGGCAAGGCGATCCGCGTGTTCAGCACGCGCCCTATCGATCCGGCCGCCGTCGAGCCTTATTTCGAGCGCGTCACGATCCGTGAATTGCAGCTTGAGGGCGCGACCTATTACCTGGCCGACGGCACCGGCTTTCGCTTCGCACCGTATGAAGCCCGGGTGATCCAGGCCATTGCCGCCAGCTATTACCGGCTGCCGGGCTGGCTGCCGGCCAAGGGCTGCCGCTTCCTCGAACAATACGAGCTGCAACCCGGCCGACGCTAGGCCGAGGCTATGGCGAAGCTATGTCAACACCAGGCCTATGCCGGGTGCAGGCTGGCCCGTTGCCTACTTGAAGGAAAAATGCTTGTGGCCCAGGTAGCTGGTGAACACCGGCACCATCACGCCGACCGCATGGGCCAGCTCGGGCACGTAGCGCGTGAGCCCGGCCATCGGCAGCAGGTAATACAAGGCCATGCTGATGGCCCAGGTCTGCAACACGGCCACGCCGTTCACCATCACGAAGATGGCCGCGCTCTTGTGCACCGACTGGCTGCCGTTGCGGAACACGAACAGGCGCGCCAGTGTGAAGGCGGTGACCATGCCCGTCAGGTAGGCCAGCACTACCGAGCTCGAGAAATCCAGCCGCTGGTTGTAGAGGATGCGCGAACCGAAATTCACGCCGGCGGCCAGGCCGCCGGTAATCAGGAAGATCGCAAATTGCCGGTCCATGAAATGGCGGATCATGGGACGGTCCCCCCGCTGCTGCCCTGCGATCCGCTCACCACCGTGGCGGCGGCGGCGTCGCGCGCCATCTGGCGACCGAAACCGATGCTCTCCGAAATGCCGCGGTCTTCCGGGTAGTAGTACGAGGTATCGGCCACCCACAGGCCCTGCACCGGCAAGGCCACCGGCGGCAGCCGGTCGAGGTAGCCGGGCTCGCAGATCGGCTGCGCATGGCGGTAGCGGCTGGCGCGGATGTCAATGAAGTCATCGTCGGTCAGCGCCGGATTGATGGTCTTCAGGTAGCGGCGCACCTTGTCACAGAACACCGCGTCGGATTCGGCAAACTTCGGATGCTCGCCCGGCATGTAGAACGGCACATAGACGATCGCCTGCGCCAGCGGCCGCAGGTTCGAGTACTCGACCAGGCCCGGAATATCCATCTCGGGGTCGTTCACGTTCAGCCAGAAGTTGTCCGACAGCGGCTGCCTGAGCTTCGCGATCACGCAGACCACCGCGATATTGTGGACCGACCTGAACTGCGCCAGCAGCTCGGCCGGCAGGTCGGGCATCACGCGCGGCACATAGGGCAGCGGTATCGTGCTGACCACCTTGTCGAAGGCTTCCACGCCATCGGCAGTCTGTACGCCGGTCACGCGCCCCTCTGCCATCACTACCCGCTGCACCGGCGTCTGCAGCCGGATGCTGCCGCCATGGGCTTCGATGTCGGCCTTCATCGCCGCCAGCAGCGTGGTCGAACCGCCATCGAGATAGCCCAGCTTTTCGCGGAACAGGCTGTAGCGCGAACGGCCGATGCGGCGAATGCGGCTCCAGATCCAGGCCGCCGACAGATTGCTCGAGTAATCGTAGAACTTGTAGTCGAACAGCCGGCGCCACAGCACTTCCCAGGCTTCGTCACCGACCCAGCGCCGGATCCAGCCGGTGGCCTCGACATGGTCGAGCGGCTTCCAGTCCTGGCGCCTGGTCGACAGGAAGGCATGCAGGCCGTAGCGGAACTTGGCGAACAGCCCCAGCCCCTTGAAGCGCAGCAGCGCCAGCGGATTGCCCCAGGGCTGCATGCGCCGTTGGTACCAGTAGCCCATCCTGGTCTCGACCCAGCGCATCTTGCCGGCGATGCCCAGCTCGTCCAGCATCTGCAGGAAGGCCGCATCGGAGGTGCAGTGGAAGTGGTAATAGCGCTCGATCTGCAGGCCATTGAAATCGAAGCAGGCCGTCATGCCGCCGACCCGGTCGTCGGCCTCGAACACCACCGGCTGGTGGCCGTCGCGCGCCAGCTGATAGGCGACGGCCAGTCCCATCGGGCCGGCGCCGAGCACGGCGATGCGTTGTTTCGTCGTCATCAGAACTCCAGTACGACCTGGCTGTATTGCGGGTGGCGGAAAGTCTCGTCGATGGCCTCGGCAAACGGTGTGCAGCGCACGCCGAAGATGCCGGGCCAGTCGATGACTTCGAATTCATCTTTCGCCACCAGCGCCGCCAGCTGCTGGGTGGTGAACGGCGGGTTGCGGTCGAACAGCCCCCAGACCCACAGCAGCGCATGGAACAGGCCGTACGGTATCTTCAGGATCAGCGCGTTGGCGCCGGTGGCGCGCTTGATCTCGCGGATGATGTCAATGTAATCGACCTGCTGGTGGCCCGAGATATTGAAGATGCCGTCCGGGATGCGACGCTCGAGGCAGCTGATGATGATGTTGCAGAAGTCGCCCACATACAGCGGCTGGCGCATGTAGCGGCCATGGCCGGGCACCGGGAACACCGGTAGCTTTCGCATGAAGCGCGACAACCAGCCGAGGTGCTTGCGGTCGAACCAGCCAAACATCAGGGTCGGGCGCAGCACCGGGCAAGGGATGCCGCTGTCGAGCACCAGCTGCTCCTGCACCTTCTTGGAATTCGTATAAAAATCGTCGGCCACCGATTCGACCACCGACGAACTGATGTGCACCAGATACTCGACCTTGCCGTTGCGGATGGCATCGAGGATGTTGATGGTCGAGGTGACGTTGTTGCGCTCGAAGTCTTCGTAGACCGGACCGCCGATCTGCGCCTGCAGCATCACCACCGCGCCGGCCTCGCTGAAGTGCCGGTTCCAGTCGCCGGGTTCGGCCAGGTCGGCATACTCGATGACGATGTCCGGGTGCATGCGGCGCAGCACCTCGATATTGGCGCGGTGCTTGTCGAGCACGACGAGGTTGCGATAGCCGCGTTCCTTCAGCCGTGCGACCAG